>Ga0209699_100026_pt1 | contig 258617 bp, 240 predicted proteins | sample SynthPrep_1_END__FD_187204 | JGI IMG/M metagenome (GOLD analysis project Ga0209699, IMG submission 187204) | Synthetic microbial communities from Ohio, USA - SynthPrep_1_END_DS7_MetaG (SPAdes) (version 2) | ecosystem: Engineered > Bioreactor > Aerobic > Activated sludge | place: USA: Ohio...
GGCCCCAACCACGCCGGCCATCCTCCCACCCACCCCAGCGCCCTCGCCCACGCCATGAACAATCCACTGGACTTCCACTTCTACCGCCCCGCCGATGGCCACGGCCTCGCCCACGATCCCTTCAACGCCATCGTCGGCCCGCGCCCCATAGGCTGGATCTCCTCGCAGGACGAAGAAGGCCGCCTCAACCTCGCGCCGTACAGCTTCTTCAACGCCTTCAACTACACCCCGCCCATCGTCGGTTTCGCCAGCCTCGGCCGCAAGGACAGCCTGCGCAACATCGAGCGCACCGGCCAGTTCGGCTGGAACCTGGTGACGCGGCCGCTTGCGCCGGCGATGAACGAGACCTGCGCCGCGGTGGCGCCTGAGGTGGACGAGTTCGCCCTCGCCAGCCTCACGCCCGCGCCTTCGCGGGAGATCGCGGTGCCGCGGGTGGCGGAAAGCCCGGTGTCCTTCGAATGCCGGCTGACGCAGATCGTCCGCCTGCAGGACATCGCCGGCGCGGAGCTGGAGAGCTGGCTGGTGCTGGGCCAGGTGGTCGGCGTGCACATCGACCGCAGCCTGCTGGAAAACGGCGTCTATCGCACCGCCAAGGCCCAGCCGGTGCTGCGCGGCGGCGGCCCGGCGGACTATTTCGAGATCAGCGAGGACATGCTGTTCCACCTCTACCGGCCACGCTGAGCGCCGCAATCCGGCCCGCAGCACAACACGCAGCGGGCCGGGCCTCGAGGCCGGGAACACTCCGGCGCCACCCGGAACATCACGCTCCTGCCCCGCCAGCCTTCACCCACCGTTCGCCCCGAGCCCGTCGAAGGGCACTCACCGCAACCCGCCCCGCTCCCGCAGCCGCCCTCCCCTGCAGGACGCACCCGCGCAGCGCTTCCTCCCCAACAGCGCCCTCCCGATTCCAACCACATCTCACCGATCGTTTTTGCACCGCAATACATATCTAAAAAAAACGATATATACTTCGCCCCGACCCGATATGATCTGCGCCCGTGGATGAGCCAGCGCCCCCCGCGCCTGGCCCCCGGCGCGCAAAACCGCAATCAGCAAGCATGGACATCGACGAAATCATCAAGGCGCTCGCCCACCCGGTGCGGCGCGAACTGTTGCAGTGGCTGAAGGAGCCGGAGAAGCACTTCGCCGAGCAGGAGCACCCGCTGGAAGTCGGTGTGTGCGCCGGCATGTTCGAGCGCTGCGGCCTTTCCCAATCCACCGTTTCCGCCCACCTGGCGACGCTGCAGCGGGCCGAGCTGGTCACCACCCGCCGCATCGGCCAGTGGGTGTTCTACAAGCGCAACGAAGACACCATCGCCGAGTTCCTGCGCCGCATCGGCCAGGAACTCTGAGGGGTAGAGACACAAAGCCGCCCCGCGCCGAAAACCCCGCCGCAGGCCACAAGCCGACGGCGGATTCCCTCCCCCGACGACAAGATCGCTCCCCATGCCCTTTCCCCTGCTCGTACTCGCCCTCTCCGCCTTCGCCATCGGCACCACCGAATTCGTCATCATGGGCCTGCTGCCCGAGGTGGCGGCTGACCTCGGCGTCAGCATTCCCGGCGCCGGCTGGCTGGTCACCGGCTACGCCCTGGGCGTCGCCATCGGTGCCCCCTTCATGGCGCTGGCCACCGCCCGGCTGCCGCGCCGGCGCGCCCTCATCCTGCTGATGGGCATCTTCATCATCGGCAACCTGATGTGCGCGCTCGCCCCCGGCTACGACCTGCTGATGGTCGCCCGGGTGGTCACCGCGCTGTGCCACGGCGCCTTCTTCGGCATCGGCTCGGTGGTGGCCGCCGGCCTGGTGCCGCCGGCGCGGCGTGCGTCCGCGGTGGCGATGATGTTCACCGGCCTGACGCTGGCCAATGTGCTCGGCGTGCCGCTGGGCACCGCCCTCGGCCAGGCCGCCGGCTGGCGCGCCACCTTCTGGGGCGTGACGCTGATCGGCGTGTTCGCCCTCATCGGGCTGATCCGCGCCCTGCCGCGCGACCACGGCCAGGAAGCCGTCTCCATGCGGCGCGAATTCGCCGCGCTGCGCGGCGCCGGTCTGTGGCTGGCGCTGTCCACCACGGTGATGTTCGCCGCCGCCATGTTCACGCTGTTCACCTACATCGCCCCCATGCTAGGCGAAGTGACCGGCGTATCGCCCCAGGGCGTGACCTGGACGCTGCTGCTGATCGGCCTCGGCCTCACCGTCGGCAACGTCGTCGGCGGCAAGCTGGCGGACTGGAAGCTGCCCGCCACGCTGGCCGGCGCCTTCGCCGCCATGGCGCTCACCTCGCTGGCCTTCGGCTGGACCAGCCGCGCACTGATTCCGGCGGAGATCACCCTGTTCCTGTGGGCGGTCGCCTCCTTCGCCCTGGTGCCGGCGCTGCAGGTGAACGTGGTGGCTTTCGGCCAGGGCGCGCCCAACCTGGTGTCCACGCTGAACATCGGCGCCTTCAACGTCGGCAACGCGCTGGGCGCCTGGGTGGGCGGCAGCGTGCTCACCCACGGCTACGGCCTCACCGAGGTGCCGCTGGCCGCCGCCGCGCTGGCGCTGGTCGGCCTTCTCACCACCGGGCTCACCTTCAGCGTCGGCAGCAAGCCCGCCGTCGCTGGTTGCAACTAAAGCAAGCGAACAGACACGTTTTCTCCCAACCACGAAACAGGAGACCGCAAACATGGCCAATCTCTACGAAGCCGTCACCGTGGGCGACATGCAACTCGCCAACCGCATCGTCATGGCGCCGCTGACGCGCAACCGCTCGCCCAACGCAGTGCCCAAGCCCATCACCGCCACCTACTACGCCCAGCGCGCCAGCGCCGGCCTGCTCATCACCGAAGCCACCGCCATCAGCCACCAGGGCCAGGGCTATGCCGACGTGCCCGGCCTGTACGCGCCCGAGCAGCTGGAAGGCTGGCGCAGGGTGACCGACGCGGTGCATGCCGCCGGCGGCAAGATCGTGGTGCAGATGTGGCACGTCGGCCGCATCTCCCACAGCAGCCTGCAGCCCGCTGGCGGCGCGCCGGTGGCGCCCTCCGCCATCCGTGCGAAATCCAAGACCTATCTGGTGAAGGAAGACGGCAGCGGCGAGTTCGTGCCCACCTCCGAACCACGCGCACTGGCGCTGGAGGAACTGCCCGGCATCGTCGCCGACTACCGCCGCGCCGCCCGCGCCGCCATCGAGGCCGGCTTCGACGGCGTCGAGATCCACGCCGCCAACGGCTACCTCATCGACCAGTTCCTGCGCTCAGGCTCCAACCAGCGCACCGACGCCTACGGCGGCAGCATCGAGAACCGCGCCCGCCTGCTGGTGGAGGTGATGGAAGCGGTGACCGCCGAGATCGGCGCCGGCCGCGTCGGCATCCGCATCTCGCCGGTGACGCCGGCCAACGACGCCTCCGATCCGGAACCGCAACCGCTGTTCGGCTATGTCGCCCAACAGCTGGCGCGCTGGCCGCTGGCCTATGTGCACGTGATCGAAGGCGCCACCGGCGGTGCCCGCGACCACCAGCAGGGCGACACGCCCTTCGACTACGCCGCGCTGCGCGCCACCTACCAGCAGGCCGGCGGCAAGGGCGCCTGGATGGTGAACAACGGCTACGACCGCGAGCTGGCCGAAGCCGCCGTGGCGGAAGGCCGCGCCGACCTGGTTGCCTTCGGCAAGGCCTTCATCTCCAACCCGGACCTGGTGCGCCGCCTGCGCGAGAAAGCGCCGCTGAACCCCTTCGACACCACCACCTTCTACGGCGGCGGCGAGAAGGGCTATACCGACTACCCGGCACTGGCGTAAGCGGCGCAGCCGCTGCGACGGGTTGAAGCAGAACCCGTCAGGAAGAAGCCCGCCCGCGGCACGAGGTGCCGCCGGCGGGCTTCCTTGTTTCCGGCGCCGGCAATGCCCGGCAAGGACATCAAGCGCTCAACGCCGCGCCCCTATCGCCAGCCGGTTGAAGGCGTTCATCAGCGCGATGGCGTAGCCGAGGTCGGCAATCTCCACCTCGCTGAAATGCGCCTTCAGCGGCTCGTAGGCCTCGTCCGGCGCATGGGTGGCGGCGACATCGGTCAGCGCCTCCGCCCAGGCCAGCGCGGCGCGCTCGCGCTGGTCGAAACGGGCGCTGACGCGCCAGCCGGCCATCGCGTCCAGCTTGGCCGCCGGCACGCCGGCCGCCCGCAGCGCGGCGGCATGCATCTCCAGGCAGAAGGCGCAGCCGTTGATCTGCGACACTCGCAGATAGACCAGCTCCACCAGGGTCTTGCCCAGCGGGCTCTTGTTCAGTGCCTCATGCACCGCGAGCAGGCCGCGGTAGGCTTCGGGGGACAGCGTGTCGTATTCCAGGCGCTGGGCGTCCATGGTTCATCTCCTTGTTCTGGCTTGTGGTGGCGATGGTGTTCAGGCCGCCGCCCGCAGCGCGGCGGTCCATTCCTCCGCCACCGCCGCCAATTCCTGCTGCGCCCGCTCCAGCCCTGCCGCGCGTGCTTCCGGGTCGGCGAACTCCATGGGCTGGGCATCGACGAAGCGCGGCTCGGCCACGCCGATGAAGCCGAAGGCGTGGCGCAGCGCCGGCGTCAGCGCGTCCATGTGGGCGAACGGCGAGCCGGGCCGCAGATCGGCGCCGCGGCTGGTGATGAACAGCGTCTTCTTCCCCGCCAGCTGGCCGACGTAATTGCCCTGGGCATCGATCACGTAGGTCACGCCAGCACGCACGATGGCGTCGATGAAAGCCTTGAAGCTGGAGGGCATGCACCAGTTGTACATCGGCATGGTGAACACCAGCAGGTCCGCCGCCAGCAGGCGCTGGCACAGGCCGTCCCACTCCGCCAGCACCGCCTTCATCGCCTCGCTGCTCTCGGCCGCCGGCGTGTAGGTGGCGATGGCGAACTCGCGGCTCACATGCGCCGGCGGCGTCAGGCTCAGGTCCAGGTAATCCACCTCCAGGCCGGGCAGGCGGGCCCGCAGCAGCGCGACGAAATCGCGCGACAGCGCGCGCGAGTTGGACCACTCCAGCTTGGGGCTGGCATCCACATGCATCAGCTTCATCTTCGAATCTCCGGTTCAGGACAAATCGGGGGGCCAAGGCCGATGAGCGCATGATGGCCAAGCCATGCCATAGTCGACAGAGCCAAGAACCGGAAAAAGAACCAGGACATGGACGCCCGCGACTTCCACCTGGAGCCCGACCGCCAACAGAGCACGCCGGTCTACCTCCAGCTCTACCGCCGCTTCCGCGACGCCATCGCCCAGGGCCGGCTGCGCCCCGGCGACCGGGTACCGGCGGTGCGCGCGCTGGCGAGCGAACTCAACCTTGCCCGTGGCACGGTGGAATCCGCCTACCAGATGCTGATCGGCGAGGGCTACCTGCAGGCCCGCGGGCCGGCCGGCACGGTGGTGTCGCCGCAGCTCGCCACCCACGCCTATTCGGCGGTCGCCAGCGGGCCGCCCTCGCCAGCACCGGCGGCCGCTCCCTCGCCGCTGCTCACCGCTGCCGAGCCGCTGCCTTTCCAGCTCGGCCTGCCGGCGCTGGATGTCTTCCCGCGCAAGTTATGGACACGGCTCGCCGCCCAGCGCCTGCGCGGCCTCAATCCCGCCGGCATGAACTATCCGGACAACCAGGGCCACCTGGCGTTGCGCCAGGCGCTGGCCGCTTACCTGGGCATCTCCCGCGGCATCGGCTGCTCGCCAGAGCAGATCTTCATCACCGCCGGCTACCGCAGCACGCTCAACCTCATCGCCCGCAGCCTGATGCAGCCCGGCGACCGCTGCTGGTTCGAGGACCCCGGCTACTTCCACGCCCGCGACGCCCTGCGCGCCGCCGGCGCCGAGTTGGTGCCGGTGGCGGTGGACGAGGAAGGGCTGCGGGTGGAGGACGGCCTGCGGCAGGCGGCGGACGCCCGCTTCGCGGTGGTCACCCCCTCGCACCAGAGCCCGCTGGGCGTCTCGCTGTCGCTGGCGCGGCGGCTTGCCCTGCTCGACTGGGCCAAGGCCAGCGGCGCCTGGATCATCGAGGACGATTACGACAGCGAATACCGCTACCACGGCCGCCCGCTGCCGGCGCTAAAGGGGCTGGACCGCCACGGCCGCGTGCTCTACACCGGCACCTTCAGCAAAGTGCTCTTCCCCGGCCTGCGCCTGGCCTACCTGGTGGTGCCGACCAGCGAGATCGAGCGCTTCCGCCGCACCGCCGACGCCTTCGCCCAGGGCAGCCCGGAGCTGCTGCAGGCCACCGTCAGCGACTTCCTCGCCCAGGGCCACTTCGCCCGCCACCTGAAGAAGATGCGCAAGCTCTACGCCGAACGCCGCAGCGCGCTGCAGCAAGCGCTGCAAGGCCGTTTCGGCCCCCGCCTGCAGATCGACCTGCAGGCCGGCGGCATCCACATCCTGGCCCGGCTGAGGAACGAATCCGGCGTGGATGAGGACGACGTCGCCCTCGCCGCCCGCGCCAATGCCCAGGGCCTGGCGGTGTTGCCGCTGAGCCCCTGGTACCTGGGCGCGAGCCCGGCCGGCCGTGGCCTGCTGATGGGCTTCACCAACATTGCCGGTGCCGCGCAGGCGCAGATGCTGGCCGAGCGCCTGCATGCCGCCATCGCCTGATGGCTGCCCGGCTGTTCCGCCGGCGGGCAAGCCCCACGCGGGCGCGCCGCTTGCAAGCCGCAAAAAAGGAAACGAGGCCGCCACCGCAGGCGCATTGCTTTGATCTCCACAGGAGCCCCACATGGAAACCCAGGCCACCTCCCCCGAACCGACCCGTGAAGAACTCGATGCCCAGCCCGGCACCACGCTGCTCGAGTTCGGCACGGCCTGGTGCGGCTTCTGCCGCGCCGCCCAGCCCCTGATCGCCAGCACCCTCGCCCATCATCCCGAGGTCCGCCACATCAAGGTCGAAGACGGCCCCGGCCGCCGCCTGGGCCGCAGCTACCGGGTCAAGCTGTGGCCCACGCTGGTCTTGCTGGTGGACGGGCAGGAGGCGGGGCGGGTGCTGCGGCCTGCCAGTCCGGCCGAGTTGGAAGCGCTACTCGCCCTGCAGCGGTGACCTGCCTGCAACCTAGCAAATACGGGGCATTCCAGCCTCCGGGCCCTTTACTTCCGGCGCGACCCAAGAGATATTCCGTATCAGAATGTTTTCTCGGATATCTGCAGGGATCACCTCGTGCCCGCCTTCCACTTCATCTCCGGCCTGCCCCGCTCCGGTTCCACCCTGCTCTCGGCGCTGCTGCGCCAGAATCCCCGCTTCCACGCCAGCATGAGCGGCCCGGTGGCCGACCTCGTCTCCTGCCTGCTGCAGGAGATGAGCGCGCGTAACGAATACTCCATGTTCATCGACGACACCCAGCGCCAACGCGTGCTGCGTGGCGTGTTCGAGCAGTTCTACGGGCCGGACCATCCGGCGGAGGTGATCTTCGACACCAACCGCAGCTGGTGCGCCCGCCTGTCGCTGCTGCAGACCCTGCTGCCGCGGGCCAAGGTCATTGCCTGCGTGCGCGACATGCCCTGGGTCATCGACAGCGTGGAACGCCTGATCCAGCGCAACGCGCTATCGCCTTCCTCGATCTTCAACTACCAGGCCGGCAACACGGTGTACTCCCGGGCCGATGCCATCGCCAACGGCGACGGCCTGGTCGGCTATGCCTACAACGCGTTGAAAGAAGCCTTCTTCGGCCCACACGCCGCGCAGCTCATGCTGCTGCAGTACGAAACCCTGGTCAGCGACCCCCAGCGCGCGCTGGCTGCTGTATATGACTTCATCGCCGAGCCCGCCTACGCCCATGATTTCGACAACGTCGAGTTCGAGGCGGACGAATTCGACCACCGCGCCGGCACCCCCGGCCTGCACACCGTGCGCCGCAAAGTGAGCCACCAGCCCCGCGACACCGTGCTGCCGCCAGACGTGTTCCAGCGCTTCACCCAGGACGCTTTCTGGCGCAACCCGGAGATCAACAAGCATGGGGTGCGGGTGATATGAGCAAGGCAGCAGACCAGGCCCTCACCCCGACAGAAGCAGCCCCTCCACCCCAAGACCTGCAGCCTCCCTTCGACACCCTGCCCCGCATCGGTGAGTTCCGCGGCCACACCCTGGTGTGGCTCCTGGACCAGCACAAGTCGCCCGCCGTGCGCGAGGCCCTCATGGCTTTCTGGTCCAGCCACGGTGCCATCGCCGATGCGGCCAGCGCCTGGCGGCGGACCTTCGAAGTCGGCGTTGTCGCCCTCGACCCCCGCGGCCAGATCGCGGGCGTCACCTCGGTGTACATCGATCACCTGGCCTTCGATGGCCAGCCGTACTGGTTCTTCCGCACCTTCGTACGCCCCCGCAGCCGTGTCATCGGCATGATGCCCGCCATGTTCCAGGGCACCTTCGCCCGGCTCGCCCTGGACTACGCCGGCGAACCAGGCGCGCCCGTAGGCATCGCAGCCGTGACGGAAAACCCCAAGCTCGACACCCCCGCCGGCAACCGGATCTACCACCGCATCGGCCTGCGCCTGCTCGGAACCAACCCCCGAGGTCTCCGGGTGTGGCGCCGACTCTTCGCAGACGCTTCACCATGAGATCAACCCACCCGCTTACGCGCACACAAACAGCAACTCCGCAATAACAGACAAAACCACCGGGATGCCCTTATGAACAAACTCGCCTTCGCCCTCATCCGCAACCGCCATGGCCAGCTCCAGGCCGTGCCCGAAACCGCCCGCCTGCGCGGAATGCCGGGCGCTGCTTCGCCCACGCCAAGCGCCCTTCCGGCCCGCCTGCGCACCGCCCTCAAACCCCTGGCGACGGCCTTGTCCGCCGGCCTGCTCGCCCTCGGCGCCCACAGCGCCCTGGCCGGTACCTACGTCGTCACCAGCAACAACGACAGCGGCGCCGGCACCCTGCGTGAGGCCATCGACAACGCCAATGCGGACGACGGCAGCACGATTGCGTTCATCGCGCCGACCGACCTGGACCTGCTCTCCGGCCTGCCCACCTTCACCGCGACGACCACCCTGGGTGTGGGTGCCGCCGTCAGCATTTCCGGCGGCAGTCTGGACCTGGGCAGCAGCAGCCTCACCACCACCGGCGCCGGCAGCCTCAGCATCGGCAACGGCACCGCCGGCAACAACGGCGCCGATAACTCGAATGGCCATGGCGGGCACGGTACTTCGGGCGGCAACGCCAGCTCCGGCGTGAGCGGAACAGGTTTTTCCCTCACCAACGGCATCACGCTAAGCGGTGGCAGCGGTGGCAGCGGCGGCAACGGCGGTACTGCTTCCGTGTGGGGCTTGGGTGGGCGCGGCGGTGCCGGCGGCGCGGGTGGCACGGGCGTTAGCGGCACAGGCTTCGTGCTGAGCAATGGCGGCTCCTTGAGCGGCGGCGCTGGCGGCAACGGCGGCAACAGCGGCACAGGCTACAGCGGCGGTTACACGGGTGGCGCTGGGGGCTCGGGTGGCGCGGGCGTCAGCGGCACAGGGTTTACGCTGACCAATAGCGGCTCCGTGACGGGCGGCAGCGGCGGCAACGGTGGCAACGGTAGCAGCGCTTCTTCTTCTAGCGGCAAGTACATCGGCGGGAATGGTGGCGCGGGTGGCGCTGGCGGTGCAGGCGTCACCGGTTCGAACTTCATCCTGAACAATACCGGCACCATCACCGGAGGAACTGGCGGTTCCGGAGGCGCAGGCGGCACCAACCTGTACAACCCAGGCTCGCCCGGCGCCAGCGGCGTCGGCGCCGCCGGCGTCGTCTCCACCGGATCCAGCACCATCACCAACGCCGGCACCATCTCCGGCGGGCTGAACGGCAGCGGCACGATCCGCGCCAATGCGGTTTCCCTGTCCGGCGGCGCAAACGAGTTGATCATCCATGACGGCGCCGTCTTCATCGGCAATGTGGTCAGCACCAGCGGCAATACCAATGGCGGCGACACCCTGACCCTGGGCGGCAGCACCGATGGCAGCTTCGCCCTCTCCAACATCGGCAGCGGCGCCCAGTTCCAGGGCTTTGCCAACTACAGCAAGGCCGGCGACAGCACCTGGACGCTCACCGGCACCACCACCGAAGTCACCAACTGGACCATCAAGCAGGGCACGCTGAGCATTGCCTCGGATGCCGCCCTGGGTGCCGCGAGCAGCGTGCTGACGCTCAATGGCGGCACGCTGCTGAGCACCAGCAGCTTCACCAACGCCCATGCCATTGCGCTGGGCAGCAGCGGTGGCACGCTGAGCAGCGATGCCGCCACCAGCACGTTCTCCGGGGTCATCAGCGGCAGTGGCAACCTGACGGTCAGCGGCAGTGCCGCCACCGTGTTTACCGCCGCCAACACCTACACCGGCACCACCACCATCGCTAGCGGCAGCAGCCTGCAGATCGGCAACGGCGGCACCACCGGCCGCCTGGGCACCGGCGCAGTCATCAATAACGGCAGCCTGAGCTTCAACCGCTCCGATAACCAGACCGTCGCCAACCAGATCTCCGGCAGCGGCAGTCTCACGATCAGCGGCAGCGGTGCCACCATCCTCACCGCTGACAACAGCTACACCGGCACCACCACCATCGCCAGCGGCAGCAGCCTGCAGGTCGGCGATGGCGGCACCAGCGGCAGCCTGGGCAGCGGTGCCGTCATCAACGGTGGCGACTTGCTCTTCTACCGCTCAGACAACCATACCGTTGCCAACCAGATATCCGGCCTGGGCGCTGTTGTGCTGAGCAGCGGCACCACGGTATTCACCGCCGACAACAGTTACCAGGGCGGCACCCACATCCAGTCCGGCAGCACCCTGCAGATCGGCGATGGCGGCACCACCGGCAGCCTGGGGACGGGCAACGTAAGCAACAGCGGCAGCCTGGTGTTCAACCGCAGCAATGCCTACACCGTCGCCAACCAGATCTCCGGCAACGGCAACCTGACGGTGGCCGCCGGCACGCTGACCCTCACCGCCGCCAACCTCTACACCGGTGCCACCACCGTCGATAGCGGCGCCGCGCTGAAGCTGACCGACGGCGCCAGCCTGGCCAGCACCACGGTCACCGTGTCCAACGGCGCCACCTTCAGCGCCCAGAACAGCAGCGTGGCGGGCAACCTCACCAATAGCGGCAGCGTTGCCGTGGCCGCCGGCAAGACGCTGGCCGTGGGTGGCAACTTCAGCTCGACCGGCAACCTCACGCTGGAAGTCGCCAGCATGAGCAGCTACGCCCAGATCGACGTGACCGGCTCCGCCAGCCTGAGCGGAACGCTCCACATCGACGCCGCTTCCGCCGTCGGCCTCACCAGCGGCTCGCTCGCCTCGGTGATCCATGCCGACGCGGGCATCAACCCCGGCAGCTTCACCAGCGTCACCGACAACAGCCTGCTGTTCGACTTTGCCGCCACCTATGGCGCAAACGATGTCGGCCTGACGATCAGTGCAACCTCCACGCCCCCCTCCAACAACAGTTCGACCGTGTTGGGCAGCGCTCAGGCCTTCGACAACCGCGCTGGCTATGGCGCTGCAAGAGTGCTCGACCAGCTTTTCACCGCCTCGCCCACCAGCGAGCTGGCGCTGCTCTTCGTACCGCTGACCAACCAGCAGGAAGTCTCCAACGCGCTCAGCCAGGCCCTGCCGCTGCTCACCGGTGGCAACACCGCGGCGAGCCGCAATACCCTGGACAGCATCAACCGCCAGGTGCAGATCCGCATGGATGAGATGCGCGGCCAGGCGTCCGGCGATGCCGTGCTGGGCGACAAGCATTTCTGGATGAAACCCTTCGGCACCTGGACCGACCAGGACTCCCGCCAGGGCGTGAGCGGCTACGACGCCGAAACCTACGGCCTGGCCCTGGGCGTGGATGGCGAACTGAACGGCGCGCTGCGCCTGGGCCTGGCCTTCGCCTACGCGAAGACCGACATCGACGCCAAGGGCGGCGCCAGCCAGCGCGCCGACATCGACCTCTACCAGTTGAGCGCCTACGGCAGCTACAGCCTGAGCGAGGCGACCGCCATCGATTTCCACGCCGGCATCGGCCGTAACCGCAATGAGGGCCGCCGCCACATCGCCTTCGCTTCCAGCGTGGCCAAGGCGGACTTCGACAGCGATACCGCCTATGTGGGCATCGGCATCGGCCACCGCTTCGACCTCGGCGCGAAGACCCACTTCACGCCCTCGATCCGGGCCGACTACAGCTGGATACGCGATGAGTCCTACACCGAGAAGGGCGCTGGCGCGCTCAACCTGGATGTGGATAGCCGCAGCAGCGAGGCGCTGGTGATCGGGCTGGATGGCAAGCTGGTGCATCAGTTCAATGCGCAATCCTCGCTGCTCGCCAACCTGGGCGTGGGTTACGACACGCTGAACGAGCGCTCGTCCGTCACCGCCGCCTTCGCCGGCGCGCCGGGGGCAGCCTTCCGCACCGAAGGCCTCAAGCAGGAACCCTGGCTGGTGCGCGGCGGTATCGGGGCGGTGTTCAAGACCGCCGGCGGCCTGGAGATCACCGGCCGCTACGACGCCGAGTACCGCGAGGACTTCCTCAGCCAGACGGCCTCGGTGAAGCTGGACTGGGCGTTCTGAGCACCTGCGGCAAGCTCCGCCTGCCCGGCCTGCGCCGGGCGGGCGAGGCCGGGCCGCCTCCATGCCTGGCTACTCGAAGTCCCGGCAGCACGCCGGGCGCCGGGCAGCCACATTTCAGCGCTTGGCCTGCTCCTTCGGCGGCTCCACCGCGGCGGCATCGCAGGCGCGCTTGGCCTCCGGGTAGGTCAAGCCGCACTTGATCAGCAGCGGCCCGACCTCGTCCGTTTTCTTCATCAGCCGGTTGAGGCGGATGCGCGCCACCAGCCATTCCGGGTTGTCCTCGAAGCGCTGCTCCGCCTTGTCCACCCAGGCCAGCGCATCCTTGTACCGGCGCCCCTCCTCGTTGAAGGCGATCATCTCGCTATACAGCACCGGCACCGGGTCGGGTGACTTGAGGGCCGTCTCCAGGTAACGCTGGGTGGCCTTGCGGTCGTTCAGCGCCGCGGCGGCCTTCGCCGCCACCCAGTTCGGATAGGCGTGGGACGCCGCCTCGCCCTTCAGCGCCTTCTGCGCCAAGGCCAGCGCCTCCTTGTTCCTTCCTTGGCGGTGCAGCGCGGCGGCGTTGAAGGCATCGGTGTAGCTCTTCAGCATTGCCGCCACCTTGGGCTGCTTGCGGAAGCGCTCCCAGTCCTGGACCCGCGGCTGGCCGATCTCGACTTCGTCGTAGTGGCGGCACTGGTATTCGCCCAGGGCGTCGATGCGCTTGCCGGTCTCCGGGTGCTGGGCGGAAACGTCGCCCACCACCCGCTCGAACAGCTGCCCCAGGGCCTTGGAGAGGTCGGTCTTGGCCATCTCGCCCAGGCGTTGCTGGAAATCCGTTTCCGACTCGTGGTTGTGCTTCTCCCAGGCCTCCAGCTTGGCCAGCATGTCCTGCATGGACAGCGGCACATAGCCGGCGCTGACGAGCAGATCGAAGCCGAGCAGGTCGGCCTCGGTTTCCTGGCGGCGGTTCCAGGCCGGCATCACCACCTTCTGCGTCAGCTCGGTGAGCAGCATGAAACTCGCCAGCTCCTTGGTATCGCCGGTGCTGGCCTGCTTCTTCTCCAACGCGTTGCGCACCGCTACCGCCGTCAGCTGCAGGGTTTCCGCACGCTTCTGGGTGAGGCCGACGATGTCGGAGTTGTGGTGGTGCAGCAGCACATGGGCGGTTTCATGAGCGATCAGCGCCGCCAGTTCATCCTCGTTCTCCAGCGCGTTCAACCAGTACATGGAGAGATAGACGTTGCCGTCCGGGCTGGAATAGGCCACCGGCCGGTCCGTCGCGATCAGGACCACCCGGCCCGGCACCTCGCTCACCCCGCTGGCGGCGAGGATGCGCCGATGCACCACGGCGAGCTGGCGTTCGATGTCGGCCTGGCGGATGTAGCCCAGGCTCTGCCCCTTCATCCGCGACAGGTCCTTGTCGGCACCGACGGCCAGGCCGGACTGCTCATACGCCCCGGAGGCCAGCTTCGTCTTCAGGGGTGCGCTTTCCCCCGGGCTTTCCACCCAGCCCGCCACGGTATCGGTGCCGCTCTTCACCGTGGCACAGCCGGTGAGCAAGGCGAAGGCGATGGGCAGGACGCAGGCCGGGACTCTCATGGCTTCTTCACCCGGTCAGCATCGCCGATGGCGCGGGTGCCGCCTATCGCCACGCCCTTGTCCTCGGCGATGCCCCCGGCGGTCACCGCCTGGGAGGCCGCACCGCCCAGGCGTACCTCGTTCTTCTTGACCCAGCCGTCGCCCACCGGCGTGCTGACGTTGAAGAAGGCGCTATCGACGAACTTCGGCTGCAGCAGCTTCCACGATAGCGTGGTGGGATAGGCGGATTTCTGCAGTTCGGCGATGACCTTGCCCCGCGGCGCGTCATAAAGCCTGACGACGCTGGTGGACAGCCGCTCCACCACCTCCTGGCTCTCCGCCGCAGCGGCATGCGGCGGCTGCAGGGCCAGGGATGCCAGCAGCGCTATAGGGATGAACTTTCCCGGGACAGACATGGCGACCTCCTCCTAGACGTCAATCTGCAAAGCACGGCGTGGGTCACGCCGACGACCAGCCGCTCCAGCACCGGTGCCACCGCCGGCAGCGCGCAGCGCAGGCGGTGGGCCTCGCGGTGCCAGCCGTCCAGCGCGGCCTGCAGCATCACCACCACCTCGAACATCGCAATCCAGGTCAGCACATAGATGGGGCCCAGATCCAGCCAGAGGTAGGCGGCCACGGAAAGCAGCCCGCCGAGCAACAGGAAGCCCAGGTAGGCCGGGCAGAAGGTCGCGCGGATCAACAGGTAGAGGGCGGCGGCGGCCAGTACGCCGGCATAGGCGGAGGGCCAGGCCATGAGCGCGATGGCGAGCAGCGGCAGGCTGGCCGGCAGCAGGCACCAGCGCAGCCTGGCCAGCCGCGCCAGCCGCCAGAGCCCGCTCCTGCGGGTGGCCGCCCGCAGCCGCCGCGCCGCCGGCGGCAGCAAGACCGCCGCCACCGCGCTGAGCAACAGCATGGCGTCGTAGAAGCTGACGCCCCAGGAGGCGGGCAGGGCCTTCACCCAGGCGATCATCGCGCCCTGGTGCTTGACGCCGGATGGGCCGTAGGTCATCAGGTTGTCATAGGCCATCGCATGCACGAACACGCCGGGCAGTTGACCGTGCAGGGCCACCGGCCACTGGTCGCCGCTCAGTTCCAGCTTGCCGCCGTAGAAGATCGCCCGGCCCTCGACCAGCGCCCGGCGCGGTGCATCGTCCATGTCGAGCAGCTGCGTCACCGTGAGCACGTCGATCAAGGGACAGCGCAGGCGCGCCGCCTCCAGCCCATCGGTGAACAGGCTGCCCAGGCCGCGCACGCACTGCTTCTGCTTGTTGGCCGCGGCGGCGGGCTCCGCCACCCAGACGATCTCCATGGTGCCCGGCGCCGCCGCGCGCTGCGCCTCGTCCAGCAGCGCGTAGGCGGGCGAGAAAGGTGCCTTGGCGCACGCCGGCGGTTCGCAGTCCGCGCCATGATCGCGATAGAGCACCACACCGTCCTCGCCCGGCCAGTCGAGGCTGATGTTCACCGGCGACAGCCGCCCGCCCTCCCCCGCAGCGCGGGCGAGCCGGCAGCCGCCCCCCGGCGGCTCCAGCAAGCGCTTCGCCAAACCGGGCACGACGCCCCAGCAATCGCTGCTTTCCGACGGCGCGCCGAACACGCCCTGCAACAGCGGCAGGGGCGGCTGGCGGGCAGCCAGCGCATCGATCTGCTCCTCCAGCACCGCCATGGACTCGCGGTCGCCGCGGTCGTCCTTGAAGGAGAAGTCGATGAAGATGGACTGCGCGCCGTCCTCCGCCAGGCGGCGCAGCAGGTCAGCATGCAGATCGTAGGGCGGCGGATAGGCGTAGCCCAGCGCGGCCAGGTCGCCCTCGCTCAGCAGGACCACCAGCGGCTTGCCCGCCTGCTCGCCAGCGGGCCATGCGACGGTGCATGTAGTCCGGCGTCACCAGGTGGGCGGCAACGATCTGCGAAGCGTTGCCGAGCAGCTTGTCCAGGTTGGCGACTTCCCGCAGCAGGCAGGCCAGCAGGAACAGCACGCCGATGCGCAGCAGCGACCGGCCCGCAGCGCGGAGGGCGGTCGAAACCCGGCGTGACCCTGGGCTGGCGGCATGCATCGGCATCGGACTCCCGCAGCCGCCCGGCCCCGGGGATCAAGGCTCAAAGAGGCGCGCTGGAAGCTGGAACGCTAATCGACGGGGCATGGCGTTGCAAGATGTATCAAGGCCTTTTGCATACCCGAAGCGGGAAATCTTCACCGGTCTGAAAAACAGGGAGGCAGGCCACTGCTGCGGCCCGCCAGCCCATGCCGGCCAGAGACGCCCGACTCAAGCGGATGCCGTCGCCGGCATGGCCTCCTCGAAGGCCGCCACCGCGTTCGCCGCATACATCAAGGAGGGGCCGCCTCCCATGTACACCGCAACGCCCAGGGTTTCCTGCACCTCCTCCGGCGTCGCGCCCAGACGGGCCAGCGCCTGGGTGTGGAAGCCGATGCAGCCGTCGCAGCGGGCGGCGACACCGATGGCGAGCGCGATCAATTCCTTGGTCTTGGCGTCCAGCGCGCCAGCGGCGAGCGCCGCCTTGCCCAAAGCGCCAAAAGCCTGCATCAGCGCGGGCTGGCCGCTTCTCATCGGGGCCAGGTTTGCGCTGATTTCACGGGTAAGTTCCTTGTAGGGCTGGGCGGACATGCGAAAGACTCCTTGCGATTTTTGAGAGAAAAACGATTAGGAAACAATCAGATATGAAGGGGAAACGATGAAGGCACCCGAAGGGGAGACGGTGCGGAAGCAGCGCCCGGCACCGGCCTTCTTCTATTAGAATAATCTAAATTAGAAAATGCTAAAATAACCCTATTGCAGATTCTTCCGCGTCCCTTTTCTGTTTTTCCTTTTCTACCTCCACAACCCGCCCGCACGCATGCCGAGTGCGGCTTCAGAGCGACCGCCACCATGAGTCTGAAAACCCTTTCCCCCGCCGCCGCCCAGCGTCTGATCGCCGACGGCGCAATGTTGATCGACATCCGCAATGCCGACGAACACGCTCGCGAGCACATCCCCGGCGCCCGCCTCATCCCGCTGGCCCAGCTCGCCACGCAGTCGCCGGCCGTGCCGCCCGGTGTCACCGTCGTCTTCCACTGCCGCTCCGGCCAGCGCACGCAGATGAACGCCGCGGCGCTGGCCGCCTGCGTCAGCTGCGAGGCTTATCTGCTGGAAGGCGGCCTGGACGGCTGGAAACGCGCCGGCCTGCCGGTGGCGGCCGACCGCAGCCAGCCGCTGGAGCTGAACCGCCAGGTCCAGATCGCCGCCGGCAGCCTCGCCCTGGCCGGCGCGGTGCTGGGCGCCACCGTGTCGCCCTGGTTCCATCTGCTGTCCGGCTTCGTCGGCGCCGGTCTGGTCTTCGCCGGCCTGTCAGGTTTCTGCGGCATGGCCCGGCTGCTCGCGCGCATGCCATGGAACCGCCGGGCCCTTGCGGGCCAGCGCTGAGAACTGCCGTTCGTACGCGCTGATCGCAGGCGGGGCGCTCCCCTCTTCCTTCGCGGAAGAGGGGAGCAAGAAAGCGCCCATTACCGTACAAACCGTATTTGCCCGAGGTGATGCCTCTCCAAATGGGGCATCCAGATTCCCGGCAGAACGGGCCGCCCGCCGCGCCCCTTTCCTTACGCCGTCAGGACTACCCGCCGCAGCAAGCCTGACAAGCCAGCATCCTCCCGCCACCGTTGCAAGCACCGTGCGGCGCCTCCTTTCCCCGGCAGGCATTCCGCCTTCAGCCACGCATACCGATAGCGATCCCGCCGTCCATCGCTGCCGCCATACCACGCAGCAACCTGCCCCGCCCCATCGCCAAGCCCCGCTCCGGTTATCCCGATAGCCGCAATTCTTATCGGATAAATTCAATTCCTGGATATTCCTCAAAATCTATCATGCACAAATCGCATTCAATTCCCGGCCGTGCGCCGGGCTTTCCTTTCTTCGCCTGGAGTCAGCCCCCATGACGCTACACCTGGATTCCGCTCCCCCCACCGACGGCAAAGGCTTTCTCCCCGCGCGCCGACGCCTGTTGCGCGCCGCCGGTGCGCTGACCGCCGGCGCGGCTGCTGCGCCCTTCGGTGCCAAGGTGTGGGCCGCCCCGGAGCGGCGCAAGCTGACCTTCGCCTGGAATGCCAACGCCTTCTGCCTGTCGCCCATCGTGGTGGCACAGGAGCGCGGTTACTTCGAGAAGCATGGGCTGGACGTGGAGCTGATCAACTACACCGGCTCCACCGACCAGTTGCTGGAATCCCTGGCCACCGGCAAGGCGGACGCGGCCATCGGCATGATCCACCGCTGGTTGAAGCCGCTGGAGTCCGGGCTGGACGTGAAGCTGATCGGCAGTTCCCACGGCGGCTGCGTGCGCCTGGTGGGGGTGAAGGCCGCCGGCGTGACCTCGCTGGACGCCCTGCGCGGCAAGACCATAGGCGTGAGCGACCTCGCCAGCCCGGGCAAGAACTTCTTCTCCATCCTGCTCAACAAGCACGGGCTGGACGCGGACAAGGACGTCACCTGGCGGCAATACCCGGCGGACCTGCTGGGCATCGCGGTGGACAAGGGCGAGGTGCAGGCGATTGCCGATGGCGATCCCAACCTCTACCTGCTGGAGAAGCGCAAGCCGAACGATTACATGGAGCTCGCCACCAACCTCTCCGGCGAGTACGCCAACAAGGTGTGCTGCGTGGTCGGTGCCGGCGGCAAGCTGGTGCGCAACGAGCGGCCGGTGGCGGCTGCGGTGGCGCGCGCCATCGTCGAGGCCTCGGATTTCGTCGCCCACAACCCGAACGAATCCGCCGCGCTGTTCGCCAGGTATTCGCCCAAGGTGGAGGTGGAAGACCTGCGCAAGCTGCTCGGCACGCTGACCCACAACCACCATCCGGTGGGCACCGACCTGCGCGACGAGATCGCCTTCTACGCCAGGGATTTCCGCTCGGTCGGCGTACTGAAGTCCAGCACCGACCCGGAGCGCCTGGCCAACCATGTTTATGTGAACGTGCTCGGCTGAGCGCGGCGCGGAGAAAACCATCATGGCATCCGCCCCCTACGCCAGCGCGCCCTATGGCACCCCTTACACCGGCCCGCGCCAGACTGGCGCCAGGTATTCCGACGCCGGCGTCTACCGAGCCCCCAAGGAACCGGCACCAGCAGACACGCCCGCGCCGGCCTCCACCCGGCCGGCCATTCCGCCATCGGCCTCCGCCCGCCGCCCGCTGTGGTGGAGCGGCGTCGCGGCCGGCCTTGCCTGGCTGGCGGTGGGCGTGCTGACCTGGCTGCTGCCGAACGCGCCGGCCGGCTTCACCGAGTGGAACTACACCATCGAATCCGGCATCGCCACCACCGCCGGCGCCGGCCTGCTGCTGGCCCTGGCGCTGGCCGCGCCCTGGCTGGGCGGCGCGCTGGACCGGCTGCGGCCCGCCGGCCTGTGGCTGATCGCGCTGGCGCTGTTCACCGGCGCCTGGCAGCTGCTCACCGCCAAGTACGGCGTGCTGCCCACGCCCTTCTTCGCCCCGCCACAGAGCCTGGCCGAGGTCTATATCGACGACTGGGCGCGCCTCTCCGACAGCGCCTGGCATTCGCTGCGGCTGCTGGGCCACGGCTTCCTGGTCGGCGCCGGCGTGGGCTTCCTCACCGGGGTGGCCATAGGCTGGTCGCGGGCGGTGGGCTACTGGGTGCATCCGCTGATCCGCTTCATCGGCCCGATTCCGGCCTCGGCACTGCTGCCGCTGGCTTTCTTCGTCTTCCCCTCCAGCTATGCGGCCGCGGTGTTCCTGATCGCGCTGGCGACCGGCTTCCCTGTGGCGGTGCTGACCTGGTCCGGCGTGGCTGGCGTCAACCGCAACTACTACGACGTCGCCCGCACACTGGGCGCCTCGCAGTGGTTCCTGGTGCTGCGGGTGGCCATACCGGCGGCGCTGCCGCAGGTCTTCGTCGGCCTGTTCATGGGCCTGGGCGGCGCCTTCTCCATCCTGGTCACCGCCGAGATGATGGGCGTGAAGGCCGGCCTGGGCTGGTACCTCACCTGGGCGCAGGGCTGGGCCGCCTACACCAATATGTACGCCGCGCTGATCGTGATGGCGCTGGTCTGCTCCGGCCTCATCACCCTGCTGTTCGCGGTGCGCGACCGCGTGCTGTCGTGGCAGAAGGGGACGGTGAAATGGTAGCCCTCGCCCAGGTCCGCCCGCCGCGGCCGGCGGCCCCCACCACAACGGGCGCCCACATCCGGATCCGTGGCGTCAGCCACCACTTCGACCTCAAGGACGGCCCGCTGCCGGTGCTGGACGGGGTTGAGTTGGACGTGGCGCCCGGCGAATTCGTCGCCCTGCTCGGCCCCAGCGGCTGCGGCAAATCCACGCTGCTGCGGCTGGTCGCCGGGCTGGAGCCGGCGGCCGCAGGCGAATTGCTGCAGGACGGCCGCCCCATCCGCAACCCCGACCCTTCGCGCATCGTCGTCTTCCAGGACCCCACGCTCTACCCCTGGCGCACGGTGCGCGACAACGTCGCCCTCGGCCTGCAGGCGCGCGGCGTGCTGCGGCGCGAGGCCCACCGGGTCGAACAGGCGCTGGCGCTGGTCGACCTCAGCGAATTCGCCGAGGTCCATCCCCACCAGCTCTCCGGCGGCATGGCGCAGCGGGTGGCGCTGGCGCGGGCGCTGGTGAACGACCCGGCGCTGCTGGTGCTGGACGAACCGCTGGGCAAGCTGGATTCGCTGACCCGGCTGGCGATGCAGAGCGAGCTGGTGTCGCTATGGCAGCGCAGCGGCTTCAGCGTGCTGCTGGTCACCCACGACGTCGAGGAAGCGCTGTTCATGGCGCAGCGGGTCATCGTCTTCAGCGAACGGCCGGCGCGCATCAAGGCCGACCTGACGGTAGACCTGCCCTACCCGCGCCACCGCGGCAGCCCCCGCCTGGCCGAGCTGCGCCACCAGGCCCTGGGCCTGCTCGGGCTGGACGCCACCTGGTAAATCCGGTGGCAAACGCACCGGCCTGGCTGGAAACCCTGCTGTGGCTGGTGCAGGCCTTGCAGGCCGGGCTGCTTGCGCTGGCGGATGCGCTCGGCCTGCTGCCGCGCCTGGACGGCCAGCCGCTATGGCCCTGGCGGTGGCGGCTGGCCACCGAGATGCTGCGGCTGGATCAGGGCCTCGCCCGCCAGCTCGCGCTGGCCCTGGCGGCCGTCGTCCTGATCGCGCCGGCCGCGGTGCTCGCCTGCTGGCGGCGGACGCGCCGTGCCGCCCTGGCGCTCGCCGCGGCAGTGCTGCTGATCGGCGTACTCCCCGTCTCCACGCTGCTGCAACCCGCCGGCCGCGCCGCCTTGCTGGCAGCCGCCACGCCCACCCAGTTCCATCGTTCGACCACCGGTTTCGACAGCGCCGCCATTGCCGCCGGCGCGCCGCTGTATGCCGCCCACTGCGCCGGCTGCCACGGTGAGGACGGCCGCGGCAACGGCCCGCTGGCCGCCAGTCTGCCGATGTGGCCGCCCGACCTCGCCCGCGGCCTGCTGTGGCAGCGCAGCGAGGGCGCACAGTTCTGGGCGGTGCGGCGGGGGCTGCAGGCGGCCTCCGGCAGCGGCCGAACCCGGCTGCGGCATGAACTCACCAGCGGAACCGGCACCATCTCCACCATGCCCGCCTTCGCCGGCACGCTGTCCGACCGCGAGATCTGGACGGTGCTCGCCTACCTGCAGGCGCTCGCCGCCGGTCAGGGGTTGCAGCGCGAAGGTCGCTGGATCAGCCCGGTGGCGCTGCCGGCGCTGGAGGCAGACTGCGGCGCCGGGCCCAAGCGCTTCACGCCCGCGCCGGGGCAGCGCCTGCGCATCGTCGCCGGCGCCGCTGCGCCCCTGCCCGACCCACGCCTGCGCACCCTGCTGCTCCTGCCGCCGGATGCGGGCGAAAGCGCCATCGAGGCCGAGAGTGCCGACTGCATCAGCCGCTCCGCCGACGCCTGGCAAGCCTTCGCCCTCATCGCCGGCGTGAGCCCGCAAGCGCTCGCCGGCAACCAGTTCCTCGCCGACCGCGATGGCTGGCTGCGCGCCCTGGGCAGCGCGCGGCAGGACTGGTCGGACGGCGACATGGTCTGCCGCGGCGGCGCCAGTCAGCCCGCCCAAGCCGGCGCAAACCCGGCCGGCGACGGCCTCGGCCGCCTCATCGCCCGCATGGATGCCGAGCCCCTGCGCCCGGTGCGCGGCGCCTACTTCCACTGAATCCCGCCTGCACCGCCCACCGAACGGACAGCCCACGGCAGGCACCGCAGCCCTTTTCCACCCACCGCGAGGAAGCCCCCATGAGCACAGCCCAAGCCCGCCAACTCAAACTCAACGCCTACCTGAGCGGCTCCGGCGTCCAGGGCGACAGCTGGCGCCACCCCGGCGTGGACGTCGACGCCTGGCACAACTTCGAGCGCTACCGCGACATCGCCCTCACGCTGGAGCGCGGCAAGTTCCATTCCCTGTTCTTCTACGACAACGTCTACGCCGACATCGACGCCCTCGCCTACCACACCATCTCGCCGCGTTGGGACCCACTGGTGCTGCTGCCGGCGCTCGCCGCCGTCACCCGCCGCATCGGCCTCATCGGCACCGCCAGCACCACCTACAACGAGCCCTACAACATCGCCCGCCGCTTCGCCTCGCTGGACCACCTCTCCGGCGGCCGCGCCGGCTGGAACGTGGTCACCTCCACCGGCGGCGGCGAGAACTTCAACCTCGACGCCCATGCCGACCACGCCCAGCGCTACCGCCGCGCCCATGAGTTCTACCAGGTGGTCACCGGCCTGTGGGACACCTGGGCGGACGACGCGGTAGTGGCGGACAAGGCCAGCGGCCTGTGGGTGGACCCGGCGAAGGTGAAGCCGCTGGCGCACCAGGGCGAGTTCTTCCGCGTGCGCGGCCCGCTCAACGCCGCGCGCCCGCCTCAGGGTTACCCGGTGATCGCCCAGGCCGGCGCCTCCACCGCCGGCCAGCAGCTCGCCGCCCGCATCGGCGAACTGCTGTTCACCGCCGAAACCGAGCTGGAGCACGCCCGCGGCTACTATGCCGAGGTCAAGGGCCAGGCCGCCGCGCTGGGGCGCAACCCGGATCACATCGCCATCCTGCCCGGCGTGTCCCCCATCGTCGGCCGCAGCCAGGCGGAAGCGGAGGACAAGTACGCCGAACTGCTGCGCCACCGCGACCGCGACGCCACGCTGAAGGCCCTCGCCGCCTACGCCAGCCTGGGCGTGGACCTCGCCGGCCTGCCGCCGGACGCGGCGGTGCCGCTGCCGGAGCACATCGCCGAAACCAACAGCCACAAGAGCCGCCAGCGCCTCATCCTGGACTACATCCGCCAGCACCGCCCCACCGTCGCCCAGCTCTACGCCCGCTTCACCATAGGCGGCCACCGCATCCTGGTCGGCACGCCGCAGACCATCGCCGACGATTTCGAACACTGGTTCCGCAGCGCCGCCGCCGACGGCTTCACCATCATGTTCCCCTCCGCCCCCGCCGGCGTCGGCGACTTCGTTGACCTGGTGGTGCCGGAACTGCAGCGCCGCGGCCTGTTCCGCAGCGACTACAGCGGCCGCACGCTGCGCGAGAACCTGGGCCTGCCGCGGGTGCCGAACCGGCACTTCGAATGAGCCTCGCCATCGCCATCTCTCATGCCATCCCGGCGCAGAAGATGACGCCAGCCGCGGCCTTCAGCACCACTCCCCTCTGGCCGCAAACCGCGCCGCCAGGAACTCCACGAAGCTCCTCACCTTGGCCGACAGATGGCGGCGGCTGGGGTACATCGCGTAGATGCCGACCGGCTCCATCGGGTAGTCGCTGAGTATCTCCACCAGCCGGCCGTTGCGGATCTCGTCGCCGACGAGGAAGCGCGGCTGGCACATCACGCCGTGGCCGCTGGCGACGATCTGGTTGAGCAGGTCGCCGTTGTTGGCGCGCACCCGGCCGCTTACGCGCACGGTATGCGGGCCGTCCGGGCCGGACAGGTGCCATTCGTTGCCCTGGGCGGAATAGCTGTAGATGGCGCAGTTGTGGCCGACGAGCTCGCGCGGATGCTGCGGCGTGCCGTGGGCGGCGAGGTAGTCCGGCGAGGCGCAGATCACCACCCGGTCCGAGGCCAGGCGGCGGGCGATCAGGCTGGATTCCGGCGATGGGCCGACCCGCAGCGCGAGGTCGAAGCCCTCTTCGATGAGATGCACCCGGCGGTCGCTGACATAGGCATCCACCGTCACCTCCGGGTAGCGCGCCATGTACTCGGCGATCAGCGGCCCCATGTGGCGCACGCTGAAGGACACCGGCAGCGTCACCCTCAGCACGCCGCGCGGCGCCACCGTACCGCGCGCCGCGCCGGCTTCCGCTTCCTCGATCTCGCCCAGGATCTGCACGCAGCGCTCGTGGTAGGCGGTGCCGGATTCGGTGAGCGCCAGCTTGCGGGTGGTCCGGTGCAGCAGCCGGGTGCCGAGGTGGTCTTCCAGGTGCTGCACATGCTTGGAGGCCATCGCCCGCGAAACGCCCAGGCGCTCCGCGGCGGCGGTGAAGCCGCCCAGTTCGACCACCGCGGCGAACACTCGCATGCTGCTGAGCGTATCCATGTTCCGTTCCCGTTTTTATCAACTATGAGGAAACAATCTATCCGCGGCGGCCGTGTTTATCAACGCCGGGGCGGGCGCTATCGTGGAATCGCCACTCCGGTAATACCGCTGAAGAAAAGGAGCCGGAAAGGCATAACCGCAATCCCCATGACATTCAAGGAGCAAGAAGATGTCTGCCAACAAGAACCGCTTCGACCTTGCCGATCCACTGGTCGTGCTCCGCCTCGCGCTGGGGCTGCTCTATGTGCCCCACGTCTATTACAAGCTGGCCGGTTTCGAGGGGTCGCTGGGCTTTTTCACCCGCGCCGGTTTCCATCCCGCGCTGTTCTTCCTGGTGCTGTCGCTGGCGCTGGAGACGGCCTGTGCCGTGGGCCTCACCTTCGGCATCCTGGTGAAGTGGGTCGGCCTGCTCTCCGGCGGCCTGATGGCGGTGGCGGCCTACGCCACCATCGTGGTCAAGGGGCCGGGCTGGCTGTGGAACCTCGGTGGCGTGGAGTACCTCGTACTGTGGGGCTTGCTCTCGGTCACCCTGGCGCTGCATGCCTGGCGCGAGGAGCGGCGCGAATACGGTCGCTACACGCTCTTCTTCCCCCATGCGGCCTGATGTGCCCGGAGACCCGCCGATGCGGCCATTCCCCAGCCTGACCCTGCTTCCGCTACTGGCGGCCGGCGCCCTGATGACTCCGGCCGCCCACGCGGAAACCGCCCAGGCCCAGCGACCCGGCCACCTGCGCCTGGTCGATCCGCTGGACCGGCCTAACGATGGCTACTGCCTGGACGTGGTGGGGTCCGGCCGCTACATCCGCTTCGATCTGCCGCTGACGGCGCACAACTGCAAGCCCGGCCTGTACGCCGACGAAGCGGTGGTGATGGAAGCCAACGGCTACATCCGCTTCCCCGCCTACCAGGCCTGCGCCACCGTGGCCGGGCTGGACGGCCGGGCGCTGCCCGGGGCGGCGGTGGTGCCGCGGGAATGCGGCGAGCGCACGCCCTTCATGGAGGCGGACAAGCTGCAGCGCTTCACCCACAGGCCGGATGGCCGCGTCGAACTGACCGGCAGCGGCCTGTGCCTGACGGTGGGCAGGGAGTCCGCCACCACCTTCGAGCCCAGCCACCGCTGGCGGCCGCTGTTCGTGGAGCGTTGCGAGGCGACCGATGCCCAGCGTTCGCGCTGGGTGTTTTCGGTGCCGGCCGGGGCTTGATGGACTGGGGAAGCGCTTGGTGCGCCTGCAGGTAAGGGCCGGGGCAGCGCGGGGAAGGATATCCGGTCAGGGGCGGCTGCATTTCAGGCTGGCGCGTGCCCTCCCCCTCTCCCCCGGCCCCTCTCCCGCAGGGGAGAGGGGGGCAAAGCGGGGCTTTCTCGGTACGAGTCTTGTGGCTTGCAGGGTCTAGACGATCGACTGACGAGGGGGCGGATTTGATCCAGCGAAGCGCCTGCCCTTGATCACCACCCGCTGGATATCTCCTCAGATCACCTTGAACCCATGCGTGCCGTCCCGGCCCAGCTGGGCGACCAGGCCGAACTCCCAGTCCAGGTAGCCCTGCATCGCCTCGCGCGCGTTGTCGGTGCCCTCGTAGGGGCGGCGGTAGCGGTCTATCAGCGGCGAGGCCAGCCGCGTTTCCCCCGCTTCCTCCTCCAGCCCGGCGGCGAACCAGGCTGCGTTGCCGCCGTCCAGCAGCAGCACTTCGGCGCCGGTCAGCGCCTGCACTTCCGGCACCACGTATTGGGCGAGCTGGCTGCTGCCGCAGGTGAGGACGTAGCGCGCCGCCCTGGGCACGCCGGCGAAATCCTCGGCCAGGCGTGAGCGCAGCAGGAACCAGGCGCCGGGGATGTGGCGCTTGCGGTAGTTGGCGCCGGTGGTGAAGTCCAGCACCACCACATCCTCGCCGGCGGCCTGGCAGCGCGCCAGCGTCTCCGGCAGGATGCGGCGCACCGAAGGCGGCGGGAACACCGCCGGCTGCCACGGCCCGCGCTCGCGGAATTCCGCCGCGTCCAGACCGTCCAGCACATGCACCTCCCAGTTCATCTGCGCCAGCCAGGAGGCGGTCATGTTGGCGCGCACGCCGTCGTCGTCCGCCAGCACGATGCGGCCGCCGCGCACCGGTGCCACCATCTCGGTCTCCTGCACCAGCTGGCCGCCGGCCACCGGGCGGAAGCCGGGCAGATGGCCGGCCTCGTATTCCTCCGGCGTGCGCACGTCGAAAAAGTAGCTGCTGCGACCATTCTGGCTGCGCCAGCGGTCCACATCCGCCAGGGTTGCGCGCTGCACGCCAGCGCGGTCGGCCACCGCGCGGGCGGCCTGCGCCGCCTGCTCGCGCGTCTGCGCCGACACCGGGGGGAAGCGGCGGTCGGCGCCGCGCTCCAGCGCCTGCCCGGCCAGCGTCCAGCCTATGGTGCCGTTGCGCAGCGCCGCCACCGGGTTGGGAATGCCGGCATTCACCAGCGACTGGGTGCCGATGATGCTGCGGGTACGGCCGGCGCAGTTCACCACCACCCGGGTGGCCGGGTCCGGCACCAGCTCGCGGATGCGCAGCACCAGCTCGGCGCCGGGCACGCTGGTGGAACCGGGAATGTTCATGGTCTGGTATTCGTCGAAACGGCGGGCATCGACGATGACCACATCCGCCTTGGCGTCCAGCAGCGCCTGCACCTCTTCCGCCGCCAGCGACGGCGTGTGGCGCTCGGCCTCCACCAGTTCGCCGAAGGCCTTGCTCGGCACGTTCACATCGCGGAACAGCTCGCCGCCGGCCGCTTCCCAGCCTTGCACGCCGCCCTCGAACACCGCCACGTCGGTATAGCCCAGCTGGATGAAGCGCCGCGCCGCCTGCTCCGCCAGCCCCTCGCCATCATCCAGGGTGACGATGGCGACATCCCGCCGCGGCAGCTTGGCGTAGGCATCTAGCTCGATGCGCGCCAGCGGGAAATTGGCGGCGAACAGCGGATGCGCCTGGGCGTGGGGATCTTCCTCGCGCACGTCCAGCAGGGCGATCTCGCGGCCTTCCAGCAGGGCGGCGCGGACCTCCGCATGCGTGCGGCGGGGCAAGGACTGGTTTACGGGCAACGAAGCGGCGGTCTGACTCATGGCAGGGGGCAAAAACATGTGGATTTCGCATGATATATTCGATGAATCATTCCACTAATCGCCTTTTCTGCTAAGCATCCGGCCGATGAAGAATATAAAGATCGACGACGTCCAGTCCTTCGTCGCCGCCGTGCGGCACCAATCCATCTCGCGTGCGGCGATGGCGCTGGGGTTGACGCAGCCGGCCGTCACCCGCCGCATACAGAGCCTGGAGGAAAGCCTGGGCGCCGATCTGCTGGACCGCAACACCAAGCCGCCGCGGCCGAATGCGGTGGGCCTGCGGGTGTTGGACCAGTGCGAGAAGGTTCTGCGCGAGGTGGAAGCACTGCAGGCGCTGCTCGCCGCCGGCGAACAGCCCCAGGGCAGGCTGCGGCTGGGCGTGACGCAGTCGGTGGCGGAAAGCGGTATTTCCCGCCTCCTGGATGAGTACCGCGCCGACTACCCGGAATTGGAAGTGCATCTGCAGACACGCTGGAGCGGCGAGTTGTTGCGCGGCGTGGAGAACGGCGAGCTGGATGCGGCCGGCGTGGCCTTCCCCGCCGGCAAGGTGTTTCCCGCCGCGGTGGCGGCACAGCCGCTGGGGCGGGTGGAGATGGGCGTGGTCGTCGCCCGCCAGGCCTGGCCGGAACGGCCCCAGCCCTATCGCTTGAGCGATCTGCGCCAGTGTCGCTGGATCGTGAACCCGGATGGCTGCGGTTTCCGCGCCCGCCTTCAACACGCGCTGACCGAGTTGGGCCTGCCCTTTCGCCTGGCGATGGACGCTTTCGGCACCGCGCTGCAGCTGGAGATGGTGGCCGGCGGCCTGGGTCTGGGCCTCGCCAGCCGGGCACAACTGGAACGCAGCGAACACCGCGCCGGGCTACGCCTGTTGGCGCTGGAGGATTTCGACCCGTCCATGGAAATGTGGCTGGTGCAACGTCCCCATCCCGGCGCCTTCACCGCGCCGCTCGGCCGTTTCAGCCGTGCCGTGGCGGACAGCCTGGCAGCCGGATGAAGCAATGTCCCATTGTAGAAAATTCTGATTCCGCATATATCAATATAATTTTTATTCTCTTAAAGAATCATTTGGCGGCGACTAGCATTTCCCCACTACGCCACGGGGAATACCGATGTCTTCCATCCGCCTCCGCCCATTTCACGCTCAAAACACGCCTTTCGGGCGCCAGCGCCGCCGCTTGCTCGGCCTGGGCGCCGCCAGCATGCTGACCGGGCTCGCCCCCGGTGCTCTGATTTCGCCGGCGGCGGCGGCCATCCCCACCGGCACCCGCCTGCGCATCGCCCAGTACAAGGGCGGCGACCGCCTGCTGCTGGCCGCCGCCGGCCTGGCCGACACGCCCTACACCATAGACTGGGCGGAATTCGCCTCCGGCAACCTGATGGTGGAGGCCATGAACGGCGGCTCGCTGGACCTGGCCTACGGCAGCGAGATTCCACCGCTGTTCGGCCACCTGGCCGGCGCCAACATCCGCGTGGTCGCCGTCATCAAGGGCGATGTGAACGAGCAGACGGTGCTGGTGCCCAAGGACTCGCCCATACGCTCCATCGCCGACCTCAAGGGCAAGCGCGTCGGCTATGTACGTGCCACCACCACCCACTACTACCTGACCAAGATGCTGGCCGAAGTGGGGCTGGGCTTCGCCGACATCCAGGCCATCAACCTCAGCGTGCCCGACGGCGCCGCCGCCTTCCGCACCGGCCAGCTGGACGCCTGGGCCATCTACGGCTACTCGGTGCCGCTGGCGCAGACCTCGGTGGGCGCGCGGGTGCTCAAGCGCGCCAACGGCTATCTGTCCGGCAACTACCTCTACTTCTCACCGCCGGAGGCCATCGCCGATCCGGCGCGCAATGCCGCGCTGGCCGACGTCTTCCTCCGCCTGCAGAAGGCCTTCGCCTGGCGCCAGGCCAACCCGGAGCGTTATGCGGAAGCGATCGCGCCGGAGATCGGCGTGCCGGTGGAAGCGGTGCTCACGTTGCTGAAGAACGAAAGCCAGCCGCGCCGGCTGGCGGCGGTGGACGAGGCGGCCATCCGCAGCCAGCAGGATGTGGCCGACACCTTCCTCAAGTCCGGCGTCATCAACCGCCAGGTGGATCTGCGCCCGCTGTGGGACCGCAGCTTCGAGCCGGTGCTGAACGGACGGGCCGGCTGATGGGCGCGCCGGAGACCCGGCGCACCACCCGCCGCCAGCGCGGCACGCCGACCGAACGCGCCGCCGCGCTGGTGCCGGAATTCGCCCGCCGCGCCGTCATCAACGACCGAGACAACCGCCTGCCGCTGGAGAACGTCGCCGACCTGCACGCCGCCGGCCTGCTCGGCCTCACCGTGCCAGCCAGCGCCGGCGGCTTCGGCGGCGGGCTGGCGGACGCGGTGGCGGTGGTGAGCACCGTCAGCCGTGGCGACGCCTCCACCGCGCTGCTGCTGTCGCTGCACTACCAGTGGCAGGCGGCCATCGCCCGCTCGCCACGCTGGCCGGCCCACCTGCGCCACGCCATCGGCCACGAGGCCGCCACCGAACCGGCGCTGATCAACGCCCTGAGGGTGGAGCCGGAGCTGGGCACGCCGGTGCGCGGCGGCCTGCCCGCCACCCGCGCCCGGCGGGTGGACGGCGGCTGGCGCATCAGCGGCCGCAAGGTCTATTCCACCGGCGCCGCGCTGCTGCGCCATGCGGTGGTATGGGCCGCCACCGAGGTGGATGGTGCGCTGCTCACCGGCTACTTCCTGCTGCCGATGAGCGCCGCCGGCATCACCCTGGTGCCCACCTGGGACCACCTGGGCATGCGCGCCACCGTCAGCGACGACGTGATCCTGGATGAAGTCTTCGTGCCCGCTGACCATGCAGTGGACCTGCGCCCGCCGGAAGCCTGGGCCGCGCCGGACACCCTCATCGCCAGCTGGAACCCGGTGCTGATCGCCGCTGCCTACGCCGGCATCCCCGAAGCCGCGCGCGACTGGCTGGTCGGCTGGCTGAACGGCCGCGCGCCCAGCAATCTCGGCGCCCCGCTCTCCAGCCTCTACCGCTTCCAGACCGTGGTGGGCGAAATCGAAGGCCTGATCGCGGTGAACCGCCGCCTGCTCACCCACTTCGCGCTGGAATTCGACGCCGCCGATCAAGACGGCCTGGATGAGCAGCCCGAAGCGGACGGCGGCAGGCCGGACTCAGGCCTGGACACCCGGCTGCTGCCGCCCACCGACGCCGGCCTCGTCAAGCACGCCGTCACCGGCAATGCCATCCGCGCGCTGGAACTGGCGGTGGAAGCCGCCGGCAACCCGGCGCTGATGCGCGCCAATCCGCTGGAGCGGCTGCACCGCGACGTGCTGTGCAGCCGCATCCACTCGCCGCAGAACGACATGATCCTGACCCAGGCCGGCCGCCTCGCCCTGGGGCTGTGCTGATTCCTTTCCGGTTCGCCCAGCGCCTCGACCCGTTTCCCCTCCGCCCTCCATCCTCCACCTCCGGGAGCCCACGATGAGCGTCGATTTCTTCGGCATGATCTACACCCAGAAGCAGTCCGAGATCCACCCCGCGGAAGGCGGTCCGATAGACCGCGACTACGTGCGCGACTTCGCCCTCGCCCACGAGAACGCCGGCTTCGACCGCATCCTCTACCCGCTGCACTCCACCACGCCGGACGGCTTCCTCACCCTGGCCTACGCCGCCTCCTTCACCAAGCGCATCCACTTCCTGCTCGCCCACCGCCCCGGCTTCATCGCCCCCACGCTGGCCGCACGCAAGCTCGCCACGCTGGACCACTTCACCGGCGGCCGGGTGGCGGTGCACATCATCTCCGGCGGCGACGACGTCGATCAGCGCCGCGACGGCGACTTCCTCGACCACGACGAGCGCTACGCCCGCACCGACGAATACCTGGAGATCGTGCGCCGCATCTGGACCAGCGACGCGCCCTTCGACCACAAGGGCCGCTACTACCAGTTCGAAGGCGGCTACTCCGAAGTGAAGCCGGTGCAGAAACCCTATCTGCCCATCTTCTTCGGCGGCTCGTCGGCAGCCGCCATCCAGGTCGCCGGCAAGCATGCGGACGCCTTCGCCCTGTGGGGCGAGAACCTGGCCCAGACCCGCGACACCATCGCCCGCGTGCGCGCCGAAGCGGCCAGGCATGGCCGCTACATCCGCTTCAGCGTCTCCTTCCGCCCCATCCTCGCCGACACCGAAGCCGCCGCCTGGGAGCGCGCCGGCCACATCCTCAACGAAACCCGCCGGCTGCGCGCCGGCCAGGGCCTGGGGCAAGGCTCGCCGCTGCAGAGCGAAGGCGCCCGCCGCCTGCTCGCCGCCGCCACCGACGGCGACCGCGCCGACAAGCGCCTGTGGACCGCCATCGCGCGGGAAACCGGCGGCCGCTCCAACTCCACCGCCCTGGTCGGCACGCCGGAACAGGTCGCCGAAGCCCTGCTGGACTACTACGACCTCGGCGTCACCACCTTCCTCATCCGCGGCTTCGACCCGCTGGAAGACGCCATCGACTACGGCCGCAAGCTCATCCCGCTGACCCGCGAGCTGGTCGCCGAACGCGACGCCCGCGGCCTGCGCAAGGCCGGCTGAGCCTGGGCGCGGCGGCCGGCAGTCGCAGGCCGCCGCGCCGCTCGCGTCCGGCTGCCCATGAATCCGGCGACGGAATACCCAACAGCCCAGCAGCCCTTCGGGTTGGCGCCTGCGGCAAGCCCGGGGCAGCCGGCATTTCCTGTTCGATTGCCGGCTCAATGAAGGCGACCGCCTCGGCGCAAAACCGCTCGACTCCGGCGACAGGCTCCGCGAGCGGCCACGCGCATGCAGAGCCGGATCACGCCGGCGCGCCTTGAGCGCCATCCCCCTCCCACCCTTCCACGAGACTCCACCATGAACGCTCCCGACCGCCGCTTCCTGCTCGAAGAGCCCGCCCCGCGCGCCTCCATCGAGGAAGAGCGCCTCTACCGCAAGCAACGCCTGGCCGCCACCTTCCGCCTGTTCGCCCGCCACGGCTACGACCACGGCCTCGCCGGCCACGTCACCGCGCGCGACCCCGAGCACCCGGACCGCTTCTGGGTCAATCCCTTCGGCAAGCACTTCAGCCGCATCCGCGTCTCCGACCTGCTGCTGGTGGATCACGAGGGCAACATCCTGGTCGGCGACCGGCCGGTGAACAGGGCCGCCTTCGCCATCCATTCCGCGCTGCACGCCGCCAGGCCGGACGTCATCGCCGCCGCCCACACCCACTCCACCTACGGCAAAGCCTGGTCCAGCCTCGGCCGCCTGCTCGACCCGCTGACCCAGGACGCCTGCGCCTTCTACGGCGACCACGTGCTGTTCGACGACTACACCGGCGTGGTGTGGGACAAGTCCGAAGGCGAGCGCATCGCCGCCGCGCTCGGCGACAAGAAGGCCGCCATCCTGCGCAACCACGGCCTGCTCACCACCGGCCCCTCGGTGGAAGCCGCCGCCTGGTGGTTCATCTCCATGGACAACGCCGCCCACGCCCAGCTGCTGGCCGAAGCCGCCGGCCTGCCCAAGCCGCTCACGCACGAAATCGCCAGCCACACCGCCGGCCAGGTCGGCGGCCACCGCAGCGCCGCCCTCGGCTTTCACAGCCTGTGGGAGATCCTCATCGAGGAAGAAGCGGACTTTCTCGAGTAGCGCATCCGCCACCCTGAAAACTCAGGTGGACGGCGGCAGTTCCAGCACCCGGTTGGCCCATCCCCGCCCCAGCGCCTGAAGCCGCTCGCGAAAGGGCTGCGGGCCCGGCACGGTACGTTCGGCGTCGAGGTAGAGCACGGTATCGCGGCCCGGCTCGAAACGCGGCCACGTCGGCAAGCCTGTGTCATTGGGATCGCCGCCGCGGGCAAAATTGAGCCAGTAGCGCGACATCATCTCCGTCATCAGCATCCGCCGCTCGCTCATCGGCCAGGCCGCCGTCTCCGGGTTGCGCAAGGCATAGCCGATCTCGGCGCCGTGGAAGGCGCCGAACTCGCCGCTGTCCCGGCCTTGGTGAGGGATGCCAGCCGGGAGCGTGTCGCGGAAGACGAAATGATAGAAATACACCGCTTGCCGGCGATTCAAGGCCATCGCCGTCGTCAACGCCGATGAGTTCCAGTTGAATACGATGTCGGCCAGCAGGCGACGACCCCGCGCCACCGCTTCGGCATCCGTCGTGGCGAGGAAATGGCGCAGGTCCTCGGCCGGCAGCGCGCCGCAGTAGCGCCGCACCGCCTGCTCCAACCCGGCCGCCGTCCCGCCGCCAAGAGGCGGAAACAGGGCGCCCTCGTCGGCATTGAAACCCGCGAGCAGCGCTACGTCGGCCACACGCCCTGCGGCAATGGCTTCAAAGGGGTGTTCGGGGATGACCACGCCATCCAGCGCCGGATGGAAGATCCAGCGCCCTGCGTCCGCCTGCACCAACCGGAACGGGTCCATGCGGCGCAATTCGGCAATGCTCCGCGCACCGAGCCGCTGGGCGAATTCGACGCCGGCCTCCTCCATGCCCCGATAGCGACTGATCATGCTCATGGTATTGAGCGGCCCCAGCGGTGCTCCGCTTTGCGCCACTGCGCGCTGAAACAGCCCGCGCGAGCGCGGCATCACCAGGTGGAAGGCCACGCTGAACGCGCCGGAGGACTGCCCCATCACCGTGATCCGTTCGGGATCGCCGCCGAAGGCGGCAATGTTCTCTCGCACCCAGCGCAGCGCGGCAATCTGATCCAGCAGCGCGTAGTTGCCGGAAACACCATCGGGCGACTCCGCAGCCAGTTCCGGGTGGGCCAGAAAGCCGAGAATGCCGACGCGGTGGTTGAAAGACACGAACACCACGTCCTGCGCTGCCAGGTGGGCGCCGTCATAGCGCGCGTCGTCGGACGTTCCACCGACATAGGCGCCACCGTAGATCCATACCACCACGGGACGGGCACGCCCGGCTCTGTCGGCCGGCGCCCATACGTTCACGCTCAGGCAGTCCTCGCTCATGGCAACCGGTCGCTGCGGGAAGAGCGGCTGTGCCTGCCGCGGCATCGCCCACGGACTGGCGGAAAACCGCCCGGCCCGCCGGACCCCCGACCACGGCGTCACCGGCTGCGGTGGCCGCCAGCGCAAGGCCCCCACCGGTGCCGCCGCATACGGAATGCCCAGCCAGGCGTCCACTCCCGGCACGGCCGTCGCCACGCCTTCCAGCTCGCCACCGGTGACGGAAACGACCCGCCCCTCTCCGGCCCTTCCCCGTTGCGACAAACACAACATGCCGGCACCAGCAGCAAGAAAACCACGCCGATCCATTCGCACCGTCTGATCACCTCCAGGTCGCACCCGTGCCAGGGCAGGCCCTGCCAGGCTCAGGGCTCCACAGCGCTACCATCAGACAGGAGCGGCTCGTCCAGGCGCCAGGGCAAGGTGGGGTCAATCTATCCGCGGTGGAACAGCAGGCGCGGTGCTTTTTCCGCAGCGCACGGCAACCGGCGCGGGTACGCCCGGAGCGCCGGGCACCGGGCCATGGCGCTCGGCCGCCAATTGCATCGCGATAACCGTGCGCCAATGCAAGGCCACGGTGCGGGACATCACTGCGCACGGCTGTCCCGGAATGGAGAGGCGATGGCCATTCCCGCTTCAGCTTCCCGCGGCACGCCCCATAGCCGGCAGACCAAGCATGCCGAGGTGGCTGGCCATTACGCGCCCCCTGGGTTCGCGCCGCTCTTCCTCGCGACCGCGGTGGAGGCCACGCTGAGTCATCCGGGCGCCAGCCGCGGCGGCCACGCGCGTGCTCGACGCGCTAGCCGCGACGGAGTTCTCGGATCGACACCCAGATTTCGCGCAGGAAATAGGGCCGCGCCTGCACCTCGGCCAACAGGCCGCGCTGCACCAGCAAGGCATTCAGTTCGGTCAGGCGGTAGTAAGGCACCGCCGGCACGAGGTGATGCTCCGCATGGAAATTCATGCCGGCGTAGAGGAATTCGAACAACCACGGCAGCTTGATGGTGCGCGAATGCTTCAACGGCCCCTCGGCCTTGAAGCCGGCCAGGCCGATGTGCTGGGATTGGGCGAGCAGGCGGTTGAAGACCTGGCCGGTGAAAGGCAGCAGGAACCACAGCAGGTTTACCCGCCAGTCGCCCAGGCTCAGGGCCAGCGCAGCATGTATCGCCAGGTTGAACACCAGCATCGCGATCGCATCCCGCTGGTATGTCCATTCGAGCGCGCTCCACCGGCCGTCCCGGGGAATGAAACCCGCCGCGTTCACCAGCACGTAGAAAAGCCGCCGGAGCAACAAGGGCAGGTCCACCGTGATGTAGCCGAACAAGGCGGCCGGCCCCCACTCCTGGGTGCTCAGCGCCTCGCCGTCGTCATCGGCAAAGGTGTGGCGGTGATGGTAGCCATGCGCCTTGGCGAAGAAGCTCGGATTGTTCCAGGTGAGGTAAGAGGCGGCCCGGTAGAGCACCCGGTTCAGCGTCGGGCTGTTGAAGACCCGGCCGTGGGACAGCTCGTGGCCTATCCCGGCATATCCCCAGAAGCCGTGCCACACCGCGGCGAGGTAGAAGAACACGAGGGCGACGGGGAGAGAGCGGTCGAGGAAATACACCGCCAGGCCGAACAACAAGGCCTCACCGCCGATGCGCAGCAGCAGGTCGAACCAGGCTTTCGCATCCCTGGGGCGGCACAACTCGCGCAGCGCCTGCTTGTCGATGACGCCGGAAATGCTCATTCAAACCTCTAGAAGCCGATCAGCTGGAACGCGCAGAGACTGCCATTGACGTGGAAGATGCGGTTCTCCGCGGCGCGCTCGGTCAAATAGCGGGTCACGTCGGAATGAATGCCGGAGGAGAAGTCGTGCCACACGACCACACCCTTGCCGAGAATGGCCAGCGACTTCTCGGTATCGCTCCTGACGATGTCGTAATGATGACCGCCGTCGATAAATACAAAATCCACCGATCCGAAGGCTTGACCGAAGTCAATCGTGGTCGAGTCCTGCTTCACCAGCTTGATCCGCTGGCGCTCGGCCGCCGCCAACCCGGCCAGGTAAACCTCGCCCGAGCGGTTCTGGACGTCGCGCAGGAAATCGTCGTTGTAGTCGCCGTCGCTCAGCACCTTGGCGGCGTCCGGGTTGGCGAGGATGCTCTCTTGCACCGCCGGGAGATCCACCGAGTAGATCGTGTTCGCTGCGGAGTTCTTAGCGAACAGGCGGGTGGTGAAGCCCTGGAAGGTGCCGATCTCCAGGATGCGCCCGGGTGCCAGCAGTTCGTCCAGGCAGAGCAGCACGATCTGATCGACCAGGGTGACGCTGCCTATGGTGACCGGCGGGAAGGTGGTGACGATATCGCGCTGGAAGTTCGCGGCGTCGCGCAGCGAGAGCAGATCCTTCAGCTTGATGGTATGCAGGCCGTGCGCAGGAAACTGCTTGAGAAAATCCGCTATCCGAGTATTGGCGTTCACCTTGCCGTCCCTTCTTGAGTGACCGAAAGGGCCTGGCACCGCCTTGCGCGGCCGGCCCGTCTGCCGTCCGCCTCAGGCCCGGAGGGGCTGGCGCCGGCGACGCCCGCAGCATAAGGGGGGTACCTGGCATTGGCAATCCGGCGGCTGGCGCCCCGGTGGCGGGCCAGCCCCGGCGCCGGAGGAAAGCCCGGCGCCCTACTGGAAGCCACCTATGGCGCCCGCTTGCCGTTTGCATCACGATGGGCATGCTCCATGCCCGGAGAAGGAACGGGGCCGCCCCGGACTGGGGAGGTGGTGGCGCAAGCCGCCCTTCAGCTTTCCCCGGCGCGCCCGATAGCCGATAGATCGAAGCATCGAGAGGTGGCTGGCCATGACGCGCACCCTGAGTTCCCGCTTTCTCGTCCCGCTCTTCGCGCTGCTGGTACTGGCGACCGCGGTGGAGGCCACCCTGGGCTACCTGCGCGCCAGCCGCGACGTCTCCCGCGAAGTCGACGCCCTGGTGGAACAGAAGCTCACCGGCGTGCTGGATGTGCTGCAGGTCACAGACCAGTTGATGGGCGAACGGGTCAAATCCGCGATGCATCTGCTGGTCGAGCGCGGCGAGCTCCTGGGCGTGGCGGCACAGGGGCCGGCGGTGGAAGTCGCCGGCCGCAGCACGCCGGACCTGCTGCTCGGTTCCCATCCGCAGGCCAACGACTTCTCCCTGGTGGATGGCGTGGTGACGGTCATGGACGGCACCGCCACCCTGTTCTCCCGCGACGGCGACGACTTCGTCCGGGTCTCCACCAATGTCAAGAAGCCCGACGGCAGCCGTGCCATCGGCACGGTGCTCGACCCCAAGGGCAAGGCCATCGCCCGCATCCGCGACGGCCAACCCTACTTCGGCCAGGTGGACATCCTCGGCAATCCCTTCATCACCGGCTACCAGCCCATCCTCGCCGCCGGCGGCGGCGTCATCGGCATCTGGTACGTCGGCTACAAGGCCGATCTCGCCACTCTCGCCGCTGCCATCGAGAAAAGCCGGATGCTGGCCCAGGGCTTCGCCGCCCTGGTGGATGACAAAGGCCGGGTGCGCTTCCATTCCAGCTCCGCCAGCGCGGAGCAGGTCGGCGAAGTCCTCGGCGGCAAGGCCGAAGGCTGGAGCCTGCGGCGGGAGAGCTTCACTCCCTGGGGCTACGAGATCGTCGTCGCGGTGGCCGACGCGGACCGCGACGCGCTGCTGCGCCAGGCCGTCACCGGCCGGCTGGTGGCCGCGCTGCTGCTGGCGGTGGTGCTGGGCGCGGTGGTGTGGTGGCTGCTGCGCCGGCTGGTGCTGCGGCCGCTGGGCGGCGAGCCAGGAATCGCCATCGACGTCGCCCATGCGGTGGCGCGCGGCGACCTCAGCCAGCCCATTCCGGCGGCGCCCGAGGGCAGCCTGCTGCACGCCATTGCCGACATGCAGCGTGGCCTGCGCGACATCGTCGGCCGCATCGACCAGCTCGCCACCGCGCTGGACCGTCGCGCCGACGGCCTGGTCGCCACCTCCGGCGAGGTCGCCGAGCGCCTCGCCCAGCAATCCTCGGCGGCCGGCCACATCGCCGCCACCCTGGGCGAGATCGGCGCCAGCGCCAGCGAGGTGGCCGACAACGCCCGCACCGCCGACGACAAGGCGCGCGAGGCCGGCCGCCAGACCGGCGACAGCGCGGGCGTGGTCGAGCGCACAGTGGGCGGCCTGCAGCGCAGCGCGGAATCCGTCACACGCTCCGCCGCCTCGATCAACGAGCTCGCCGCCAGCTCGGAGGCGATCTCCCGCATCACCGGCGTGATCCGCGAGATCGCCGACCAAACCAATATGCTGGCCCTCAACGCCGCCATCGAAGCCGCCCGCGCCGGCGAGCAAGGCCGCGGCTTCGCCGTGGTGGCCGACGAAGTGCGCAAGCTCGCCGAGCGCACCTCCGCTTCCACCGCCGAGATCAGCGGAATGATAGAGAGCATCCAGGAACGCACCCAGCGCGCCATCACCGAGATGGAACAAGGCAGCCAGGTGGTGGGCGAAAGCGTGACGCTGGCACAGGAGGCCGGCACCTCCATGAGCCGGGTGCGCAATGCGGCCGAGGAGGTGGTGCGCGCCATCGGCAGCATCTCCGGCGCGCTCGCCGAGCAACAGCGCGCCACCGGCGAAATCGCCCGCAGCGTGGACGAGATGGCCGGCGTGAATGGCCACAACACCCGCGCCATGCAGGGCGTGGCCAGCGCCGCAGGTGAACTGCGCCATCTCTCCTCGCAGCTGCACGAGGCCATCGCCACCTTCCGCACCTGAGCATGCGCAAGGGCGGCTCTCGCCGGCCGCGCGGACGGGACGCGCCCGGCCGCGCCCTCATTCACCCGGCATTCCTCCGCGCAGACGCCACGGCCCCACACGAAAGCCTCACGGTTCCAGTTGCCGCGGCGTCCGACCCTCAGCTCCAGAGATTGGGCACCACGTCGCTGGCGTAGCCGGAGATGAAGGTTTTCGCCTCGCCGCTGGCGGCGTCGAAAACGTGGCGGGAAACGCGGCCGATGTTGCCGCCGTAGACGTGGATGCTGATCGACACCTGGTCGTCCAGCGCATTCTCGACGATGTGCACATCGCCGATGCTGGGCGACACCGCGGTGACGCCGCCGGCGCCGAGCACGCCGGCCTCCACCTCGCGGTAGCTGCCGTCGGCCTGGCGGTCGAAGCGGCGCTCGCGCTCCTGGCCGCGCAGCACGCCGACCACGCCCCACACCGTGTGGTCGTGCAGCGGCGTCTTCTGGCCGGGGCCCCAGACGAAGGAGACCACCGAGAAGCGCTCCTGCGGGTCGGCATACAGCAGGTACTGCTGGTAGTACTGCGGATGCGGGCGGGCGAAGGCTTCGGGCAGCCAGTCGTCCTTGGCGACGAGCTGGCCGACCAGCTCGCGGCCCTGCTCCAGGATGCGGGGCTCCGCAGCGCCGCTCTCGACCAGCCGGGTCAGGGAGACGACGAATTCACGCAAGGGATTCAGGGACATGATGATTCTCCGGTGAGTTCAGAAGGAATGAAGAAGGGAGGACGCTCTGCGAGCTGCCGGGGATGTCCGGATCGCGCGGGCCCGGCTCCGTTCGCGCGCTCCAGCCGCGGTCGGCTTGTCTCCGGCATGGGTGGCGGCGGCGCCGGGAGCGGTCCCTGTTGTCATGGATATCCGCCGCTTTGCCATGTGGCTTCAATGCCCGCCGGCAAAGCGCAGCCCGGCGAGCAGGGTGCGCAGCACCGGCACCGCGATGCCGTGGGAATCGGCGATGGCGATGGGCGCCGCCAGCAGCGCGGCCGTCTCCAGCCGGCGGCCGGCGAGGCGGTCCTGCAGCATGGAGGTGCGCACCGCGCCCACCAGCTCGGCGCGCGCCACCCGCTGCTGCGGCGTGGTCGGCGAGGGGCAGCCTTCGGCCGCGGCGATGAGGGCGATCTCCGCCATGCCGGCCAGCAGCACCTCGCGCGTCTCCCGGGTGACGGCGAGTTCGCCGACGGTGGCGCCGGTGATGGCGGAGAGCGGGTTCAGCGTGGCGTTGCCCATCAGCTTTCCCCACACCTCGGCGCGGATGTCGGCACGCTCTTCGGCGGGAATGCCGGCCGCCTGCCAGCCGGCGACCAGCGCCGCCAGCGCCGGGTCCGCGGCGGCCTCCGCCGTGCTCAGCGGACGGCCGCACAGGTAGCGGTCGCTGCCGGTGCGGCGCACCCGGATGCGGCCGGGCGCGGTGCGCTCGACCGCGTGGTGCACCACCACCGCCACCGTGCGCGCCAGCGGCGGCGTGCCGCCGTCGGCTTCCCTGTGCATCCACCACCAGGGCAGGCCGTTCTGCAGGAACACGAACTGGCTGTGTTCATCGCCGAGCGCAGCCAGCGCCGGCAGCAGCGGCGGCAGGTCGTGGGACTTCACCGTCACCACCACCTGGGCATAGGGGCCGCGCAGCTCGTCCACCGCCAGGAAGTGCGCCGGCGCCTGCCAGGCTTCGTCGCCCTCGGCTTCCACCGCTTGCGGCAGGCCCTCACGCCCACGGCCGGCGATGTGCACCTCGTGGCCGGCCCGCGCCAACCGGCCGCCGACGAACAGCCCCAGGCTGCCGCCGCCGACGATGGCGATGCGCCGCACCTCAGTCGGCATAGCCGGGCAGCTCCCTGTCCAGCCGGCGGCGCAGCGCCGCCCACTCGCGCTTGCCCGAGGGGAAGAAGCTGGCCTTGGCGCCGTAGATGGCCTGCGCCTGCTCATGGGTGCGGGCGATGACCTCTTCCGGCAGCTGGCGCAGCGGCACGCCGGCCGACTGGGCGGCGAGCTGGAAGCGGCAGGCGCGCTCCAGCCGCCAGATGCGGGCGAAGGCTTCGCCCATGTCGCGGCCCAGCGTCAGCGTGCCGTGGTTGCGCAGGATGACGGTGTGCCTGTCGCCGATGTTGGCCAGCAGGTCGGCGCGCTCGCGCTCGTCCAGCACCACGCCCTGGAAGTCGTGGTAGGCGATCTGGCCATGCACCATCAGCGCCATCTGCGTCAGCGGCAGCAGGCCTTCTTCCTGCGTCGCCACCGCCACGCCGTCGCGGCTGTGCAGGTGGATGACGGCGGCGGCGTCCGGCACCGAGGCGTGGATGGCGCCGTGGATGACGATGCCGGCGGGATTGACGTCGCCCTCGCCGGCGGTGACGCGGCCGTCCAGGTCCACCTCCAGGATGCTGGAGGCGGTCACCTCCTCGTACAGCAGGCCCAGCGGGTTGATGAGGTAACGGTCGTGGCGGCCAGGCACCCGGTAGGTAACGTGGGTGGCGAGCAGGTCGGTCCAGCCAAACAGATGGATGAGACGGCAGGCGGCGGCGAGGTCCACACGGGCGGCGTGGGTGGCGGCGGCCGGGTCCAGCGGTGCGTTCATGGTGTGCTCCGCGCGGGCCTGGCGGCCCGCGACTGGGTGAATGGAAAACAGGGAACAGGCGGATGCGGGCGGGCGGCCGAGGGCTGCGGCATGAAGGGCGGTCGATGGCGGGCCGGCCGGCTGAGCCTCCCTCCCCCGCTCACCGGCCATCCGGCTTGCGCGGCGGACGATGGCCGCAAGGCCGGGGCAGCGGCGGATGGCGCGCTCAACGCGGCGCCGGACCGGCACGCGCCGCCCCTGCCGCCGGATGCCGGCAGCGTCAGCGGCACCGCCGCGTCACCCCGCGCTGCCTTCCGCATCGCCCGCGCCCTCGCGGCTTACTCGATCTTGGCGCCGGAGTCGGCCACCACCTTGCCCCAGCGCGCGCTGTCTTCCTGGATCAGCCTGGCGAAGGCTTCCGGCGTGGTGCTCTCCACGTCCAGGCCGGAGGTGGCCAGGCGGGTCCTGGTTTCCGGCTCGGCGGCAATGCGCACCAGCTCCTTGTTCAGCTTTTCGACGATGGGCTTGGGCGTGGCGGCGGGCACCACGATGCCGAACCAGGACGACACCTCGTAGCCCTTCAGCCCAGCCTCGGCGGCGGTGGGCACCTCCGGCAGCACCGGCGAGCGCTTGGCGCTGGTGATCGCCAGGCCCTTCACCTTGCCGGCCTTCACCTGCGGCGCCAGTACCGTCAGCGTATCGAAGGCGGTGTTCACATCGTTGCCCAGCAGCGCGGTGATGGCCGGCGCGCTGCCCTTGTAGGGCACATGCAGCAGCTGGGTGCCGGTGAGGCTGGCGAACAGCTCGCCGGAGAGGTGGCACAGCGTGCCGTTGCCGCAGGAGGAATAGGTGATCTTGCCCGGCTCGGCCTTGGCCAGCGCCACCAGCTCTTGCAGGGTATTGGCCGGCGTCGCCGCGCTGGCGGCCACCACGTAGGGCACCGAGGCCACCACCGACACCGGCGCGAAATCCTTCACCGGGTCGTAGCGCAGGTCCTTGGCCAGGTGCGGCAGCAGGGTGAGCTGGCCGGCCGGCGCCAGCGACAGGGTGTAGCCGTCCGCCGCCGACTTGGCGACGAACTCCGCCGCGATGGCGGTGCCGGCGCCCGGCTTGTTCTCCACCACCACCGGCTGGCCGAAGCTACTGGCGAGCTTCTCGGCATAGAAGCGGGCGACGGTGTCCGCCGCACCACCCGGCGGGAAGGGCACGACCAGCTTCAGCGGCTTGGTCGGGTAAACGGCTTCAGCCCGCGCCGCGAACGGCGTCAAGGCGACAGTGCCCAGCACGAGGCTGCACAGCGCCGCGCGGTGCAGGCGGGAGGAAGAGAAGAGGCCTTTCGACATGGATGACTCCGGAAAACATGAGGTGGAAAAACAAGATCGTCAAAACGCGGCGAATGCCTCGGCCGGCAGGGGTTCCGCCAGCCGCGCCCGCACCCGCGGCAGCAGTTCGCGGCCATAGGCCACGGCGTCGGCCAGCGGCTCGAAGCCGCGCACCAGGAAATGGCTGACGCCCAGCCGGTGGTAGGCCAGCAGCGCGTCGGCCACCTGCTCCGGCGTGCCCACCAGGGCGGTGGAGTTGCCGCCTATGCCGGTGCTGGCGGCCGCGCCGGAGGCGGCGCCGGTGAGCGCGGTGATGCCGGTCCACAGGCAGCTGTCCAGCACCTCGCCGCGCTCGGCGTAGGCCAGCAGGCGGCGGGAGCCTTCGTTCTGCGGGCCGGCGCTCTTGGCGGCGGCCGGCTGGGCAGCCAACTTCGCCGCCGCCAGCCGCCCGCGCACGCCGTCCAGGATGCGTTCGGCGCGCGCCCAGGCTTCGTCCTCGGTGGCGCCGAGGATGGGCCGCAGCGACAGCGAGAAGCGCAGCGCCTCGGCGCGGCCGTGGCGGGCGGCGGTGGCGCGCACCGCGGCGATCTGCTCGGCGATGCCGGCCAGCGGCTCGCCCCACATCATGAACACGTCGGCATGCTTGCCGGCCACCTCCAGCGCGGCGGCGGAGGAGCCGCCGAAGAAGATGGGGATGTGCGGCCGCTGCAACGGCCGGGCCTGGGTCACATGGCCCTTGACGCGGTAGTGGCGGCCGTCGAAGTCGAAGGGCTCGCTGCGCGTCCATGCCAGCTTCAGCACTTCCAGGTATTCGTCGGTGCGGGCGTAGCGCTCGTCATGGCCGAGGAAATCGCCGTCGCGCTGCTGCTCGACATCGTTGCCACCGCTGACGATGTTGATGGCCGCGCGGCCGTCGCTGAAGTGATCGAGCGAAGCGAACTGGCGCGCCGCCACCGTGGGCGCGACCACGCCCGGCCGGTGCGCCACCAGCAGGCCGAGGCGGCGGGTTTCGTGGGCGGCGTGGGCGGCGATCTGCAGGCCGTCGGGCGCGGCGCTGTGGTAGGCGATCAGCGCGCGGTCGAAGCCGGCGTGCTCCTGCGCCCGCGCGCAGGCGCCCAGGTAGGCCTTGTCCACCAGCGGGCCGCTGGCGGGCTGGATCTCGCTGGCTTCCTGGTGGGAGAGAAAGCCGATGAATTCGACGGCATGCGGCCTGGACATGGCGGGTTCCTGGGCTGGAGGGAAAGGGAATGGGAAGCACTGCGGGGCGCCGGCTGCCGGTGTTGAGGCGGCAGCCGGCAGGCGACCGCGCTCAGTCGAACTGGGTGCCGGACTCGCGCACGACCTTGCCGTACTTGTCGTAGTCGGTACGCACCTGGGCGGCGAAGGCGGCCGGGGTGCTGGGCCAGGCGTCCAGGCCCTGCGCCGCCAGCTTTTCCTTCACTGTCGGCGAGGCGGCGGCCTTGGCAATCTCGGTGTTCAGGCGCTCGACGATGGCCGGCGGCGTGGCGGCGGCGACGTTGAGGCCGAACCAGGAGGTGACTTCGAAACCCGGGTAGCCGGCCTCGGCCACGGTGGGCACGTCCGGCAGCAGCGGCGAGCGCTCGCGGGAGGCGATGGCCAGGCCCTTGAGCTTGCCGCCCTTGATCTGCGGCGCCAGGATGGTGAGCGTATCCACCGCCAGGTTCACATTGCCGCCGATGACCGCGGTGACCGCCGGCGCGCTGCCCTTGAAGGGCACGTGCAGGATGTCGGTGCCGCTGGTGAGGCGGAAGTACTCGCCGGCCAGATGGATGATGGTGCCGCTGCCGGAGGAGGAGTAGCTGAACTTGCCCGGCGCCGCCTTGGCCTGCGCCACCAGCCCCTTGAGGTCGGTCACCGGCACGTCGTTGTTGGCGGCGATGACGACGCCGGTATAGGCCAGCAGCGACACCGGGGCGAAGCTCTTGAACGGATCGAACTTGAGGTTCTTGGCGATGTGCGGCAGCACGGTGAGCTGGCCGGTGGGCACCAGGTTCAGGGTGTAGCCGTCGGCCGGGCCGTTGGCGACGAACTCGGCGGCGATGGCGGTGCCGGCACCCGGTTTGTTCTCCACCACCACCGGCTGCTTCAGCGATTCACTGAGGGCGTCGGCGTAGATGCGGCCGACGGTGTCGGCGGCGCCGCCCGGCGGGTAAGGCACGATGAGCTTGAGCGGCTTGCTCGGCCAGTTGTCGGCGGCGGCGGCGAAAGGCAGCGCGAGGGCGACGGCGGCCAGCAGCGGCGTGGCCAGGCGGCGCAGCGAGGGAAAAGCAGTATTCATGGGGAAATGTCTCCGGGTGGGGATGCGTGGATTTGTTTCCGGCGCGGATCAGCTGGGGTTCGGGGCTCGGTAGCTCGGCGCCTAGCGGCCGGCGAAGCGCGGCGCGCGCTTTTCGGCGAAGGCGGCGATGCCCTCGCGGAAGTCTTCGGAGGCGTTGATCTCCTCGATGCCGGCGCGGGCGTGCGCCGCCAGCTCGGTCGGCCCCTTGGGCAGCACCTGGCCGACGAAGCGCTTCAGCAGCGTGGTGACCAGCGGCGCGTTGGCGGCGATCTGGGCGGCGAGCTCGCGCGCCACCTCCAGCTGCTGGCCCACCGGCACCACCCTATTCACCAGCCCGGCCTCGTAGGCGCGCCGGGCGTCGATGGAGCCGCCCAGCAACAGCAGCTCCATCGCCAGCTTGTGCGGGATGCGCGCCGCCAGCGAACTGATGAGCCCGCCGGAGAAGCCGACCTTGGCTTCCGGGTAGGAGAACACCGTGTTGTCGGCGGCGACGGCGAGGTCGGCGAACTGCACCAGCACCAGCCCGCCCCCCACCACCAGCCCGGCGGTGACGGCGATGATGGGTTTCTCCACCTGCACGCCGACGCCGGGAATGGCCTTCCACAGGTCGTGCGGGATATCGCGCAGGTCGGCGCCGGCGGTGAAGGCGCGGTCGCCGGCGGCGGCGAGGATGGCGACGCGGTCGTCGCTGGCGTTGAAGCGCCGCCAGGCGGCGTTCAGCTCGCGCACCACGTCGTGGTTGATCACGTTGTACTTGTCGGCGCGGTCGATGAGGATTTCGGCGACGCCCTTGTTCGAGGTGTAGCTGACGGTGCTCATGCTCTGTTTCCGTTCTCTCGTGTGCTGCCCCGCCGCCTGGGCGGCGGAGCGTTCATTGGCTTCGGGCTCAACGCACGCTCTCCACGTCGCGGCCCAGGGTGGCCACCCGCAGCTCGCGGGCGGTTAGGCGGGCGGCTTCGGCTTCGGCGCGGCGGCGCTCCAGTTCTTCGGCGCCGAGGCGGGCGGGGTTGGAGTAGTCCAGCTTCCAGCTGGCGTCTTCTACCCAGCGCAGCGGCGACTGCACGGTGGTGCGCGCCGCCGGGGCGCTCTCCAGCACCTTCAGCGCAAGCTCCAGCGTGGCCTCCTGCGAGGCCACATCGCCCGGCCGGCCGGCGGCGTTGCCCAGCGGAAAGTCGGAAAACAGCAGCCGCGGCACGCCGACGTATTCGACGATGTCCCGCGCCGCGCCCAGCACCACGGTGGCGATGCCAGCGGCCTCCAGCTCGCGCGCCAGCAGGCTCAGCGTCTGGTGGCAGATCGGGCAGTTGGGCACCAGCAGCGCCGCATCCACGCCATCGGCGCGGCAAGCGGCGACGATCTCCGGCGCATCCACCTCCAGCGTGTGGCGCTGGCTGCGGTTGGTCGGCACGCCGAAGAAGCGCGGCGCGAGTTCGCCGATGCGGCCGGCCGCCACCGCGCGGCGCAGCGCCGGCAGCGGGAACCAGCAACCGCTGTCGCCCAGGTCGGCATGCTTGCGGTCTATGCCGACGTGGGCGATGCGCAGGTCGTGATCGATGGCGGTGTCGCCGTCATAGACGCGGTAGAACTTGGCGGCGGCGTTGTAGGGCGCGCCCGGCCCCTGCTCGCCCTTGTCCGGCTGGTAGGGCGCGGCGGTGGTGAGCAGGGCGACGCGGCTGTGCGCCAGCGGCTTCTTCAGCGGCGCGAAAGGCACGTCCAGGTAGTGCGCCCAGACATAGGGCGTGTCGTAGCCCAGCGCCAGGTACCAGGCGCGAGTGCGCTGGATGTAGGCCACCGGCTGATCGAACTCGGGAGCGAAGCCGAGACTGTTGTCGTCGGCCGCGCTCATGCCGACCTCCGCCCGAGGGCCGTTGCGACCACGCGCCCGGCAGCGCCTCCCTCTCCCCTGGCGGGAGAGGCCTGGGGAGAGGGGGACAGCGTCGCCGCCTTGAATGTCAGGCCTGTGCGGCCTGCCCCCTCTCCCCCGACCCCTCCCCCGCCAGGGGGGAGGGGAGCAAGCGGCCGTGCGCTGCCGGATGTGCTCAGCTTCATCTCAGCCCTTCCCCGCGATCTCGATCAGCTTGGTCTTGGCGCCGGTGCGCGGCAGGCTGCCGTAGGGCAGCACCTCGACCTGCGGCCGGAAGGTGAGCAGCTCGCGGATGCGCTGTTCGATGGCGGCGCCGATGGCGGCCCATTCGGATTCCGGCGTGCCCTCGCCCGCCTCCACCGCGAGGCGCAGCGGCGGCTCGACGCGCGGCGGCGGCGCGTCCAGGCGGATGCGCAACTCGCCGGAGACCTTGGGGCGGAACTGGGCGACGACGTTCTGGATGGCGGCCGGATACACCTTCACGCCCTTGATCGCCAGCATGTCGTCCACCCGGCCGACGATCTCCATGCGGGTGCCGAAATGGCCGCAGCCGGGGCATTCGCCGACGTGGAGCTTGAGGATGTCGCCGGTGGCGTTGCGGAAGGACGGCGCCGCTTCGTATTCCAGCGCGGTGTGGATGGCTTCGCCCACCGCGCCGTCCTTCAGCTCCAGCGGCGCCTTGGTGTCGGGGTCGACCAGGTCGTAGCGGAAGCAGTAGTCCTCGGCGAGGTAGTGCATGCCGTGGGAGTGCTCGCTGTCGCAGGTAATGGTGCCGTTGTGCCAGGCACCGCCGGTGGCGTCGAACACCTTGGCGCCGTAATGCTCCTTGACGCGCTGGCGGAACAGCAGCTGGCTGGCGCCGGGCTCGCCGGAGCAGTAGATGACCTCGATGCCCAGCGCCCCGACCGGCTTGCCGATCTCCTTGGGCGCACGCTCGATCAGCTGGGTGACCATGGAGGGCGTGGCGAACAGCACCCGCGGCCGGGTCAGCTCGATGTAGCGCAGGATCTTGGGCACGCCGCCCTCGGCACCCACCGCCACCGGCCGCGCGCCATAGGCTTCCAGCGCCTGCACATAGGTGATGCCGGCCAGCCACAGCGACAGGCCGAAGGCGTGGAAGGTGGTGTCGCCGGGGCGGATGCCGGCGGCGGCGAACATGCGGCCCAGCACCGTGTAAGTGATGTCCAGATCCTTGCGGCTGAACACGTAGAAGGTGGGCGTACCGGTGGTGCCGGAGGTGGCGGCCAGGTGGATGGCGTTTTCCGGCGCGGTAGTCAGGTGCAGGCCCAGCGGATGGCCGTAGCGTTCCAGCGAGGCGTCCTGCGACTCGCGGTGCCGGGTCTTGTCCATGAAGGCCGGCAGGCGGCGGAAATCGTCGAAGCTGCGGATGTCGTCCGGCGACTGGATGCCGGCCTCGAGGAAGCGCTGGCGGAAGTAGTCTTCGTTGCTCCACACGTAGCGGATCTGGCGCTGCAGCTTGTCCCAGCGGCGGGCGTTGAGCACGGCGAGGTATTCGCCGGGATCGCGGGTGGGAACGTCGAAATCATGGATTGCGTGGATGGCGTGCGTGCTCATGGTCGTCCTGCGTTTTTTATGGATGTGGCTGGCATTGCCGCGCCGGCGGCGGGCACGGCAATGTGGAAGAAGGAGACGGAGGGAAAGCGGAACCGGAGGTGCCGCGTGGGGCAGGCGGCCCCGCCGTCAGTCCTCGGCGAAGGCCACCTCCCGGGTCGCGCGCAGCCGCGGCAGTGTCATCACCACGATCAGGCCGAAGGCGATCAGCAGCAGCGTCAGGCTCAGCGGCCGGGTGAAGAACACACTGGCATCGCCGCGGGAGAGCAGCATGGCGCGGCGCAGGTTCTCTTCCATCATCGGCCCGAGCACGAAGCCCAGCAGCAGCGGCGCCGGCTCGCAGCGCAGCTTGATGAAGAGGTAGCCGAGCAGGCCGAAGGCCACGGTGAGCAGCAGGTCGAACAGGCTGTTGTTCACGCTGAAGGCGCCGATGCAGCAGAACAGCAGGATGGCCGGATAGAGGATGCGGTACGGCACCGACAGCAGCTTCACCCACATGCCCACCAGCGGCAGATTGAGCAGCAGCAGCAAGAGGTTGCCCACCCACATGCTGGCGATGACGCCCCAGAACAGCTCCGGCCGCTCGGTCATCACCTGCGGGCCGGGCACGATGCCGTGGATCATCATCGCGCCTATCATCAGCGCCATCACCGCGTTGGACGGCAGGCCCATCACCAGCAGCGGAATGAAGGAGGTCTGCGCGCCGGCGTTGTTGGCCGATTCCGGCGCGGCCACGCCCTCGATGGCGCCCTTGCCGAAGCGCGAGGGGTCCTTCGCCAGCCGCTTCTCGATCATGTAGGCGGCGAAGGAACTCAGCATCGCCCCGCCCCCGGGCAGCACGCCCAGCACCGCGCCCAGGCTGGAGCCGCGCAGCACCGGCTTCCACGCCTGGCGGTAGTCGTCGCGGGTGGGCAGCACGCTGCCGACCTTGGCCACCGTCACATCGCGCTTCTGGTCGTGCTCCAGGTTGGCGATGATCTCGCCGATGCCGAAGATGCCCATGGAGATGACGACGAAGTCGATGCCGTCGGCCAGTTGCGGCAAGCCGAAGGTGAAGCGCTCCTCGCCGGAATTCACGTCGGTGCCCACCATGCCCAGCAGCAGGCCGAGCAAGGTCATGGCGATGGCCTTGACGATGTCGCCCTGGGCCAGCACCACCGCCGCCACCAGGCCCAGCACCATCAGCGAAAAGTATTCCGCCGGGCCGAACTTGAGCGCGAACTCCGCCAGCGGCGTGGCCGCGGCCGCCACCACCAGGGTCGCCACCGTGCCGGCGAAGAAGGAGCCGATGGCGGCGATGCCCAGCGCGGCGCCAGCGCGGCCCTTCTTCGCCATCGCATGGCCGTCTATGCAGGTCACCACCGAGGACGATTCGCCCGGCAGGTTCACCAGGATGGCGGTGGTGGAGCCGCCGTACTGCGCGCCGTAGTAGATGCCGGCAAGCATGATCAGCGCCGCCGCCGGCGACAGCCCGTAGGTCACCGGCAGCAGCATGGCGATGGTCGCCACCGGGCCGAGGCCGGGCAGCACGCCCACCAGCGTGCCCAGGGTGACGCCAACGAAACAGTAGAAAACGTTGTTCCAGGTCAGCGCCGCGTCGAAACCCAGCGCCAGATGAGACAGCAGTTCCATGTCGTTCCGCCGCTCAAGCCGGCAGCACGGGCAGCGGCAGGCCCAGGCCGTAGGCGAACACCGCCGAGCCGAAGAAGGCCAGCGCAACGCTCAGGCCCAGCAGCTCGCGGATGCGCACTTCCTGGTGGGCATAGCCGCTCAGCAGCGTCAGCGCCACCGTCGCCAGCACCAGGCCCTGGTGCGGCGCCAGCAGGGCGAAGGCGAGCACGCCGGCGCCGACGAACAGCGCCGGCCGCAGCCCCGCCAGCCGGCGCAGCCCGGCCGCGCCACGGCCCAGCGCTTCGACCACCTCGTGCGCTTCGTTCGCCGCCACCTGCAGCCGCAGGCTGCGCAGGCCAACCACCAACCCCAACAGCACCAGGATGCCGCCCAGCACCAGCGGGAAATAACCCGCGCCCATGCGCATGGCGGTGCCTATGGCGTAGGAGGAAGCGATATAGGCTCCGGCCAGGCCGAAAAGAACGAACAGGCCGCCGGCCAGCGCGTCCTGCCGATTGAGTATTCTGATTTTCATGTGGGCAAATACGGCGTTTTGATTTGGAAGCGGAATTGAGCGGCGAATAAGAAAAACGGGGCTTTGAGAAAAGCGCGGGCTTTTCGAATCCACCAACCTGCAATTGCGAAATACGGCGAATTGCAGAAGACCGGAAACCACCGCCTGCTGCGCATCGCCAGAACCGGCGCGATGAGATGCGGCAATTCGGGTGACGCAAAGTTATCACCGCGCGGATAGCGGCCAAATATGGATTTTGGCGTTGTAATCCACAAATACAGAATTCATCCGCACAGCCCTTTCCATTTCAATCACCAATATTTCTTTCGTTATCGATATTGGTGAATAAGAGTCAGCCCCTCCCTTGCGGAAACCGAATCCGTCTCAGCTTGCGGCCCTGCCATTCACCAATTGACGCAAATCGATTCGGCGATTCGTTCGCGCTGTTTCGTATATCGATCACTATTTTTCTTATATCGATACCGCGGGCGGCACCATTACTCTGGCAGGCTCACCATCGCCACCGCCACGCCCGCGCATCGCGCGCTGCCGAAGAAGAAAGAGATGCCCGCCCACACCCGCTACACCGCCAGCCACTGGGGCCTGTACGCCGCCAGCGCCGATGGCAGCAGGCTGCAGCCGCACGCCGGCGACCCCGACCCCTCGCTGATCGGCCAAGACATGCTCGTCGCCTACCGCTCGCCGCTGCGCATTCAGCGGCCGGCCGCCCGCGCCGGCTGGCTGGCGCGCATGCGCGGCGAAGGCGGCAGCGGCGGGGACGACCGCGAGCGCCGCGGCAGCGAGGCCTTCGTCGAACTGGAATGGGAAGAAGCGCTGGACCTCGCCGCCCGCGAGCTGCAGCGGGTGCGCAAGCACCACGGCAACGCCGCCATCTTCGGCGGCTCCTACGGCTGGGCCAGCGCCGGCCGTTTCCATCACGCGCAGAGCCAGGTGCACCGCTTCCTCAACAGCATCGGCGGCTATGTGCGCCATGTGGACAGCTACAGCCTGGGCGCCGGCCGTGCCCTGCTGCCGCACCTGGTGATGCCGATGGACGAGCTGATGGCGCAGCATCACGACTGGAACGTGCTCGCCGCCCACACCCGGCTCTTCGTCGCCTTCGGCGGCGTGCCGGCCAAGAACGCCCAGGTCGGCGCCAGCGGTGCCTTCGAACACCGCTGCCGGCCGGGCCTGGCGGCGCTGGCGGCCAAAGGCTGCCGCTTCGTGAATTTCAGCCCGGTGGCGGACAACCTGGACGCGCCAGCCGAATCCGTGGAATGGCTACCCATACGCCCCAACACCGACACCGCGGTGATGCTGGCGCTGGCCCATGCGCTGATCGCCGCCGGCCGCCACGACGCCGCCTTCCTCGCCAGCCACTGCGTCGGCTTCGAGCGCTGGCGGGCCTATCTGTTCGGCGCCGACGACGGCATCGTCAAGGACGCTGACTGGGCGGCGGCCATCTCCGGCGTGCCGGCCGGGCGCCTGCGCCAGCTGGCTGAGGACATGGCGGCGCAGCGCACGCTGATCAACTGCGCCTGGGCGCTGCAGCGCGCCGAGCACGGCGAGCAGCCCTTCTGGGCGAGCATCGCGCTGGCCGCGGTGCTGGGCCAGATCGGCCTGCCCGGCGGCGGCTTCGCCCTCGCCTACGGCCCGCTGAACCTGATGGGCAGCCCGCATGCCCGCGTGCCCGGCCCCACGCTGGCGCAAGGCCGCAACAGGGTGGACGCCTACATCCCGGTCGCCCGCCTCACCGACATGCTGGAAAAGCCGGGCCAGCCCTTCGACTACAACGGCCGGCGCCTCGTCTATCCCGACATCCGTCTCGTCTACTGGGCCGGCGGCAACCCCTTCCACCATCACCAGGACCTCAACCGCCTGGTGCGCGCCTGGAAGCGGCCGCAAACCATCATCGTCCACGAGCAGTTCTGGAACGCCCACGCCCGCATGGCCGACCTGGTGCTGCCCGCCACCGCTGCGCCGGAGCGCGACGACATCGGCTTCTCCACCCGCGAGCGCCATGTGGTGGCGATGAGCCGGCTGGCCGATCCGCCCGGCGAGGCGCGCGACGACTACGCCATCTTCGCCGCCCTCGCCCGCCGCCTGGGCACCGACGCTGTCTTCACCGAAGGCCGCGACGCCGCCGATTGGCTGCGCCACCTCTACACCGAGGCCGCCGCCAAGGCCGAGGCGCGCGGCAGCCACTGGCCGGACTACGACACCTTCCGCGCCGCCGGCCTGCTGGACCTCGCCGAACTGGAGCCGCAAGCCCCGGTGGTGATGCTTGCCGCCTTCCGCGCCGATCCGGCTGCGCACCCGCTGCCCACGCCCAGCGGCCGCATCGAGATCCACTCCGCCACCATCGCCGGCTTCGGCTATGCCGACTGCCCCGGCCACCCGGTGTGGCGCGAGCCGCAGGAATGGCTGGGCGCGCCCGCCGCCGCCACCGCCAAATTCCCGCTGCATTTGATCTCCGACCAGCCCGTCGGCCGCCTGCACAGCCAGCTGGACCACGGCCCAGCCAGCCAGGCGCACAAGCTGCACGGCCGCGAGCCGGCCCACCTCAACCCGGCGGATGCCGCCGCCCGCGGCATCGGCGATGGTGATTTGCTGCGCATCCACAACCGCCGCGGCGCTTGCCTCGCCAGCGCCCGCCTGGACCCGGCGGTGATGCCCGGCGTGCTGCGCCTGTCCACCGGCGCCTGGTACGACCCGCTGCGCCTGGGCGACGGCGATGCCGCCAACCTGGAGAAGCACGGCAACCCCAACGTGCTGACGCGCGACCTCGGCAGCTCCCGCCTCGGCCAGGGCTGCGCCGCCCACAGCTGCCTGGTGGAAGTGGAGCGCTACCTCGGCGAAGCGCCGCCGCTTAGCGCCTACACGCTGCCGCGCCTGATTCCAGTGGCGGGCGCGGACTGAGCAGCAGTGGCAAAGCAGCGTCCGGACGGGGCGATGGAGCAAAGGCAACAGCCGGACAGCCCATGCCGACGCCCGCAGCCCCCTCTTCCCGGGTCCACAGCACACCAGCACAAACAGCACCACCACCGGAGACCCTGCCGATGAACACCAGCCCGCCCCCGCCACGCGGCGGCATCGTGGATGCCAACTACCGCTTCGTCGCCGCCTACCAGGAGGTGAATGCCCGCATCGCCCAGCGCCAGCAGGCGCTGGCGCTCTATGTGTCGCTTACCCTGGGCCTGCTCGCGGTACTGGTGGCGATGCGCCCGTCGCGCGACGGCGCCGGCCTGCCAGTGGAATGGCTGCTGCCGGGCTTTCCGGTGACCTCCGCCTGCCTGGTGTTCCTGCACTACAAGGCGGAGCGCGCGCTGACCAACCTGCGCCGCTTCCTCGCCCAGCTGGAACGCCTGGGCGACGCCCACCTCGTCCTGCCCAGCTACAACACCGACCCGCGCTGGACCACCGGCGCCAACCGCGCCCGCCGCTACCACGACTATGCTTCCGCCACCCTGGTCGCCGCCGGCAACCTGCTCGCCCTCGCCGCCGCCCGGGGCGTGCACCCGGAACGCATCGCCCTCAACCAGCCCATCTTCTGGATCGTCGCCCTCATCGGCCTGGCTTGCGCCCTGGCCCTGCTGTGGATGCCGCGGCTGAGCTACAGGCCGGAGGGCGCGGCCTAGGCTTGAGCACACCCCTTCATTCGAAGAAGCGCTCCAGCCAGGCGAGCTGCGTCTCGTTCAGATGCTTGTGCAGCTTCCCTTTGCAGATCCAGCCGGCCAGATCAGCCTCCTTCACGCCCAGATGGGTCGCCGCCTGCTTCACTTTCGCCCTTTCCCCGAATCCCAGTGAGTCTTGCGGGCATGCCTGCCACAGGGCGCTGCTCTCCAGCCCCATCGCAGGCACCACCCGCAAGCGCTTGCAGGCATCGCCGAAGAAGACGATCTCCAGGCCGGTCTCGGCGACCTCATCATCGCCGTCCATCTTTCCCCAGTCGTAATCGCTGCCCCAGGTCAGCTCGCCGAAGTTCTTGACGTAGACAGCAAGCCGGGTCGCCTTGCCATGCCCCTTCCTCTCCGCCTTCGTCGCCCAATCCGCCGGAATCCCGGTGTAGAGACTGCCCACATAGAACCCTCGACCGCGGGCGCCGACCACGTTCCGGGCCGGATCGACGCCGCCGATCATCATCGCCCGCGCCGAGTTCGCACCGCAGCCGTGAAAGCCGATGAAGTCATAGCCCTTGCTCGTGTACGACAGGGTCATCAGCTTCCGGTAGCCGGCACTGCCGGCCAGCGAGCGCTCCAGCATGCGCACGTCCCAGCGGTCGATCCGCGGAACACCGGGCTGGGGTAGCTGGGTCAGCGAGAAATCCAGCCCCATCTCCATCACCGCCTCGCCGCCGCACCCAAGGCAGTCGGGCACCCGCAGCGGCTGGCCGGGCTCCAGGTCTACGATGCGGCTCGCATTGCATCTGGAGCAGTTCAAGCGTCTTCTCGGCATGGCATACCTCATGTTCCGTCGGGTCAAGGAACCGCCTTATAGCCTATTTGCATATAAAACCGAAGGCGCGCGGTGGCAAAGCCCGATGGCGGCAGACATACTGCGCGCCTGCTCCCCTGAACTCACCGCCGAGCTCTGCCATGCCTCGCTTCGCCGCCAACCTCAGCCTGCTGTTCACCGAAATGGACTTTCTCCAGCGCTACGCCGCCGCCGCCCAGGCGGGCTTCGACGCGGTGGAGTGCCAGTTTCCCTATGCCTGGCCGCTCGAACAACATGTGGAAGAACTGCAGCGCCACCGCCTGTCCCTGGTACTGCACAACCTGCCCGCGGGAGACTGGAGCACCGGCGAGCGCGGCATCGCCTGCCTGCCGGGGCGGGAGGAAGAGTTCCAGGAGAGCGTGGGCCAGGCCATCGAATACGCCCGTGCGCTGGGCTGCCGGCAGCTGAACTGCCTGGCCGGACTGGCACCGGCGGAAGCCGACCCGGACGAGCTGTTCGAGACCTTCACCGACAACCTGCGCTTCGCCGCCGCCGCGCTGGAAGCGGAGGGCATGAACCTGTTGATCGAACCGATCAACCAGTACGACATCCCCGGCTTCTACCTGCACACCACCACCCAGGCGCTGGACGTGATGGACGAAGTGGGCGCCGACAATCTCTACCTGCAGTACGACGTCTATCACGCCCAGCGCAGCGAGGGTGAGTTGGCGGCAACCTTCGCCCGCCTGCAGCCCTATATCGCCCATGTGCAGATCGCCGACAACCCGGGGCGCCACGAGCCCGGCAGCGGCGAGATCAACTACCCCTTCCTGTTCCGCGAGCTGGACCGGCTGGGCTACGACGGCTGGATAGGCTGCGAGTACATTCCGGCGGCGGGCACCGTTGCCGGGCTGGGCTGGCTGACGCAGGCGCGGACGGCGGGGTGAGTGGGTACGGCCCAGGCGTGGGCCGGTGCGGAACGGATTCCGGCCGCTGGGCCGGGCGTCTGCTTGTAGCACCCGGCGTCTTCCCTGAGCGGATATTCAGCCCAGCTGCCCAGTCGAGTGGCGGAAGCGCGGGATTTGCTCCCTCGCGGGAGAGGGGAGCAAACCCCGGCATCGAGCTCGGCTTGCGGCGACGGGAGACGCCACGCTGCCTCCGCCTCCGGGCCTGAAATCGCCCACCGGGCTTTCTTCACCGCTGAGCCCGAATGCCCGAAGCGGCGCTGCCGTCCCGGCATCCGGCTGAACGTTCCGACGCTGCGCCCGCCTCCCCTCTAGACCTGGAACCGCTCCACCTTGGTCTTCAGGTTCCCCGCCAAGCCCTGCAGCTCGCTGGCGGTGCCGGCGGTATCGCGCACCGCGTGGCTGTTTTCTTCCGCCATCTGGGCGATGCGCTCGACGTTGCGGGCGATCTCGGCGCTGGCGCTGCTCTGCTCCTTCAATGCCAGGGAAATGTCCCCCACCGCCTGCAGCACCTCGCGGGCGCGCTCGCCTATCTGGTTCATGGACGCGCCGGCGCGCTCGGTAAGGGCCATGCCATCCTGCACCTGGGCGACGCCGGCCTCCATGCGTGCCACCGCCTGCTCGGTGCCCTGCTGGATGGAGCCGGCCACCACGGTGATCTCCTGGGTCGCATGGGCGGTGCGCTCCGCCAGCTTGCGCACCTCGTCCGCCACCACCGCGAAGCCGCGGCCGCTCTCGCCGGCGCGGGCGGCCTCGATGGCGGCGTTGAGCGCCAGCAGATTGGTCTGGTCGGCGATCTCCTTGATGGCATTCACCATGTCGCCGATGCTGCGGGCGCGTTCGCCCAGCTCGCGGATGGCCTCGGCGGAAGCATTGGCCGCGTCGGCGATGCCGTGCATCTCGGCGGTGGAGCGCGCCATCACCTCGCCGCCCTCCTCCGACAGCTTGCCGGAGAGTTCCGCCAGCTCATGCGCGGTGGCGGCATGGCGGCTGATCTCGTCTATGCCTACCGTCATCTCCTCCACCGCCGCCGCCATGCCGGAGGCGGCCTCGCTCTGGGCGTCGGAGCCGCTGGCCACCTGATGGGCCGACTCCGACAGCCGGGTGGAGGCCTCGCCCACCTGGCGGGCGCTGCCCTGGATCTCGCCGATCAGCGCCGCCACGTCGCGGGCCATTGCATCGAACTGGTCGGCCACCTCGTGCAGCTCGTCGCGGGCGGAGAACGCCACCCGCGAGCGGTAATCGCCGGCGGCGAAGCGCCGCGCGCCGGCGCTCAGTTCCCGCACCGAGCGCAGGATGGAGAAGTAGATGCCGGCGAGCAGGTAGGCCGCCACCAGCAGCGCCACCGCCGATACCGCGATGCCGATGCGCAGCTGCCGCCGCAGGCTGCCCAGGCGCTCGTCCAGCAGCGTGCTCATTGCCGGCAGCACCTGCTGGCGATAGCCCTTCACCACGCTGTCGATGGCGGCGGAGCCCAGGGCGAAGAAATCCGCCGGTTTCATGCCGAAGCCGCCATTCACCAGCTCGCGCCGGGTGGCGTCGGTCAGCGCGCCGACGCCGCTGTTCACCTCGGCCATCACGCCGGACAGGCTGGCGGCCAGGGCCGGCGAAGCACTGCCGGAGCGCGCCAGGCGGTCGCGCAGCTGCGTCTGGCTCTGCTCCAGCTGCGCCAGCTGGGCGACCAGCGCATGTTCGTCCTCACGGCTGGCCTGGCCACGGGCCATCAAGCCGGTGCCACGCCCGCGCAGCCGCCCCAGGCGCTCGGTGACCTCAGGGATGGAGTGCAGCATGGCGTCGATGAGATTGACGCCTTCCGGTTCGGAATCCAGCGTCAGCCCGGTGACGTCGCCCAGTTCGCCCAGCCACACCAGCATGCCTTCCACCGCCTGGGTGTGGAGGCGGAAGTTCTCCGGCGCCGGCAGCTTGAGGCCATCGGTGGCGAGGCTCTCCAGCTGGCCGTGCAAGGCCTTCCAGCCCGCCAGCAGCGGTTGCCAGCGCTCGTCGGCGCCCAGGCTGCGCTCGACCTCGGCCAGCGCGGTACGCAGGGCCGCCGCCTTTTCCGCCTGTTGCGGCGCCAGTTCGGCGCTGCCGCCAAGCACGCCGGCGGACAGACCCCGATGCTGCTGGGCGAGCAGCAGTGTGGAGATGGCCTGGTCGAGCAAGCCCAGCCCGGCTCTCTCCCGTTCGGCGACGACGATGTTGCCGTTGAGCTGGTGGTAGACCTGGTACAGCAAGGTGGTGGCGGCGAGCCCGAACGCCAGCGCGACCAGCAGGAACTTGACCGGATAGCGCAGCCTGTCGAGCAGCAGCACGGCGGGCATGAAGAAGGTGGACATGGCGTCTCCCGGAGTACCGGCCTGTCGTGCCGGCACTCGCCATCGATGAATGCACAACTCTAAGGGGATACCCGGAACAGCCTGGCCAGCCGGTTAACGGACGTGGCCGGTTCCAGTTTAGACGCCGGCATCGGCCGGCGCTGCCCACACGGCATTAAGCCGCGTGGATAGGGCGCAAAGGAATGTCCGCGATCAATGACATCGCGCGCGGCGGCTGATCAGCTTGCTAACCGTCTACCAGCACGCCGTCGTCCAGCCTCAGGGTGCGCTGGGCGCGGCGGGCGAGGCTGTCGTCGTGGGTGACGATGATGAAGCTCGTGGCATGGCGCTCGTTGAGCGACAGCATGAGGTCGAACACCGATTCGGCGGTACGGCGGTCCAGGTTGCCGGTGGGCTCGTCGGCCAGCACGCAGGCCGGCTCGGTGACCAGCGCCCGAGCGATGGCGGCGCGCTGGCGCTCGCCACCGGAAAGCTCGCCGGGGGCGTGGTCCAGCCGGTGGCCCAGGCCGACCTCGCGCAGCATGGCGGCGGCGCGCTCGTTGGCCTCGGCCCTGGGCATGCGGCGGATGTACAGCGGCATGGCCACGTTCTCCAGCGCGCTGAACTCGGCCAGCAGATGGTGGAACTGGTAGACGAAGCCCAGCTTGCGGTTGCGCACCTCGCCGCGGGCGGCGTCGGACATGCGGGAGAAATCCTGACCCTCCAGCGCCACCTTGCCGCCGCTGGGCACGTCCAGCCCGCCCAGCAGGTGCAGCAGCGTGCTCTTGCCGGAGCCGGAGCTGCCGACGATGGACAGGCGCTCGCCGCGCGCCACCTGCAGGCTCACGCCGCGCAGCACCTTCACCGCGTCCGCACCTTCGCGGAAGCTCTTCTCCAGGCCTTCGCAGGCCAGCACCGGGATGTCGTTCTCACTCATAGCGCAGGGCCTCCGCCGGGTTCACCCGCGATGCGCGCCAGCTCGGGTAGAGCGTGGCCACCAGCGTCAGCACGAAGGACACCGAGACGATGCTGATGACGTCCGCCGGCAACACCTTGGAGGGCAGTTCGTTGATGTAGTAGATCTCCTTGTTCCACAGCGTGGCGCCGGTGATGGCCTCCAGCGCCGGGATCACCACATCCAGGTTGTGGGCGATGAGCAGGCCGCCGACCACGCCGGCGCCCAGGCCGACGAAGCCGATGATGGCGCCCTGCAGCACGAAGATGGCCATGATGGAGCCGGGGCTGGCGCCCAGGGTGCGCAGGATGGCGATGTCGGCGTACTTCTCCTGCACCGCCATCACCAGCGTGGACACGATGTTGAAGGCGGCGACGGCGACGATGAGGAAGAGGATGAGCGTCATCATGGTCTTCTCCAGCGCCACCGCGCGGAAGAAGTTGGCGTGGCTGCGCGTCCAGTCCACCACCATGGCGTTGGGCGCATCCAGCGTGGCCGCCAGCTCGCGCGCCACCCGCGGCGCGGCGAAAAGGTCGTCCAGCTTCAGCCGCACGCCGCTCACGCCGTCGCCCATGCGGTACAGCGCCTGGGCGTCGGCCAGGTGCATCAGGGCGAGGCCGGAGTCGTACTCGTACATGCCGGCCTCGAAGATGCCGACCACCTCGAACTGCTTCACCCGCGGCAGCACCGCCGCCGGCGTCACCAGGCCCTGGGGCGCGATCAGCGTCACCTTGTCACCCAGGCGCACCCGCAGCGCCAGTGCCAGGTCGCGGCCGAGCACGATGCCGAAGCGGCCGGGCTGCAGCGCCTCCAGGCTGCCGGCCTTCATGTGGCGGCCGAAGTCGGCGACCTTGTCCTCCTCCGCCGGCAGGATGCCGCGCACCATGCTGCCGCGCACCACGTCTTCGAAGGACAGCAGGCCCTGCTCCTGCACATAGGGCGCGGCGGCCCGCACCGCCGGGTGCTGGCTGGCCTGGTCGGCCACCCGCTGCCAGGCGGCGAGTTCGCCATCCAGGCTCTGCACCTGGATGTGGGAGGCGACGCCGAGGATGCGGGTGCGCAGCTCTTCCTGGAAGCCGTTCATCACCGACAGCACGACGATGAGGGCGGCCACGCCGAGCGCGATGCCCAGCATGGAGACGAGGGAGATGAAGGAGATGAAGCGGTTGCGGCCCTGCGCCCGCTTGCGCGAGCGGGTGTATCGCAGGCCGACGAGGAGTTCGTAGCGCATGGGCTTGGCGGGGTTGGTTGTACGGACCCGCCGCGGGGGCGGGGCGGGCAAGCCCGGCATTGTGCCCGGTTCAGGCTTTTCGTGGCGGCTGGCGTGGCGGCGATGCCGCCTTCATCGCGGCGCCGGCGGCAATGCCCGGCGCCAGCGGGCTCTCAGCCGGCCAGCGCTTCGCGCCAACTCGCCCAGCTCATGCGCGGCATGTCCAGGTGGCGGTTGTAGGGCTGGTCGAACAGCACCTGGCGCCAGTCCGGCCGGCGGCTGCCGCGGATGTCCGGGTTGTCGTCCACCAGGATGTCGCCATGCACCACCGTCTTGTCCTTGGTGAGGATGATGCGGTCGACGAAACCCGGGCCCAGGTGGCGCTCCACCCACTCGAACTTTTCGGCCACGCAGTTGCGGTACTGGTTGAGCGGTGCGGTGCAGATGCGCACATCATGGCCGGCCTCCAGCAGTTCGCGCATGCCGTCGAGCGCGCCGGCGATGGGCGGCAGCTCGCGGTAGAAGCCGGGCGCGGTGTAGATGGCTTCCACCGCGCCGTACAGCGCTTCCGGGTAGTCGTCGCGCACATGCAGGCTGGTGCGGCGCTCCAGGGCGACGGCGGGAAAGTCATGGCCGGCGCGTTGCCAGGCGGCATGGAAGGCGCGCTCGAAGTCGGCGAGCACGCCGTCCTGGTCTATCAGTATCAGCATCGGATCCGGGCGGGTTGGTGAGAAAGGGACAGGGCTGGCGTTCAGCGGCCGCCGGCGCGGTTGCGGCCGTCGCGCCGGCCGGGCTGGCCGGATTGCGCGGGCTTGCCCTGCTCCGGCCGCGGCGGGCGTCCGCCGCCAGGCTTGCCGCGCGCCGTGGCCGGGCCGGAGCGCGATGCCCCGCCGCCTGGGCGCAAGGGCGCTGGACGCTCACCCTGGCGCGGGCCCCTACTGCCGCGGCCGCGCTCCCCGCCCGCCCGGGCCGCCGCCGGGGTGGCCACACCCGCCGGCTGGCCGCGTGGCACCAGGCAGCTGGGGCCATTGCCGATGAGGTCGGCCCGGCCCATGCGCATCAAGCCCTCGCGCAGGATGGGCCAGTTCTCCGGGTCGTGCCAGCGCAGGAAGGCCTTGTGCAGCTTGCGGATCTTGCCGGTGCGCACCGTCTCCACCGCCTCGGACTCCGCGCTCACCTTCTTCAGCGGGTTCTTGCGGCTGTGGTACATCGCGGTGGCGAGCGCCATCGGCGTCGGCAGGAAGGTCTGCACCTGGTCGAGGCGGAAATCGCGCTCCTTCAGCCACAGCGCCAGGTTGAGCATGTCTTCGTCGGTGGTGCCGGGGTGGGCGGCGATGAAATAAGGCACCAGGTGCTGCTTCTTGCCCGCCTCTTTCGAATACTTTTCGAACAGCTTGCGGAAGGCTTCGTAGCTGCCCATGCCCGGCTTCATCATCTTCGACAGCGGGCCGTCCTCGCTGTGCTCGGGGGCGATCTTGAGCAGGCCGCTGACGTGGTGGGTCACCAGCTCCTTGACGTACTCCGGCGAGCGCACCGCCAGGTCGTAGCGCAGGCCGGAGCCTATGGTGATGCGCTTGATGCCGGGCAGCGCGCGGGCCTTGCGGTAGATCTGGATGAGCGGGCCGTGGTCGGTGCCCAGGTTCTCGCAGATGCCGGGATAGACGCAGGACAGGCGGCGACAGGAGCGCTCTATCTTCGGGTCCTTGCACGCCATGCGGTACATGTTGGCGGTGGGGCCGCCGAGGTCGGAGATGTGGCCCTTGAAGTCCGGCTGCTTGTCGCGGATCTCCTCGATCTCGCGCAGGATGGAGGCTTCCGAGCGGCTCTGGATGATGCGGCCCTCGTGCTCGGTGATGGAACAGAAGGTACAGCCGCCGAAGCAGCCGCGCATGATGTTCACCGAGAACTTGATCATGTCCCAGGCCGGGATGCGCGCCCCGCCGTAGACGGGGTGCGGCGCCCGCGCGTAGGGCAGGCCATAGACGAAGTCCATCTCCGGCGTGCTGAGTGGAATCGGCGGCGGGTTCAGCCACACCTCGCGCGCGCCCGGCCCTTCGCCGTGGCGCTGCACCAGCGCGCGGGCGTTGCCGGGGTTGGATTCCAGGTGGAAGACGCGGGAGGCGTGGGCGTACAGCACCGGGTCGTCCTTCACCGCCTCGTAGGCCGGCAGGCGCACCACCGTGCGGCCGCGCTCGGCGCGGCGGGCGGCGACGCGTTCGGCCGCCGGCACGATGCGCACCGGCTGGGCGCCGTCGGCGGCGGGCGCGGCGGCGTGCGCCGGCTCCACCGCGTAGGGGTCGGTGTGCGCTTCGATGCGGCCGGGGCGGTCCAGGCTGAGGGAATCCACTTCGCTCCAGCCTTCCGGCAGCCAGCCCGGCCGCGCCATGAAGGCGGTGCCGCGCAGGTCGCGGATGGACTCGATGGGCTCGCCGGCGGCCAGCCGCAGCGTGAGATCGATCAGCGCGCGCTCGGCGTTGCCGAACAGCAGGATGTCGGCCTTGGAGTCCGGCAGCACCGAGCGCCGCACCTTGTCCGACCAGTAGTCGTAATGGGCGATGCGGCGCAGCGAGGCTTCGATGCTGCCGATGACGATGTTGGCGTCCGGGAAGGCCTCGCGGGCGCGCTGGGCGTAGACGGTGAGGGCGCGGTCCGGCCGCTTGTTGGCTTCGGCGTTCGGCGTGTAGGCGTCGTCGGAGCGGATCTTGCGGTCGGAGGTGTAGCGGTTGACCATGGAATCCATATTGCCGGCGGTGATGCCGAAGTACAGCCGCGGCTTGCCCAGGGCGCGAAAGGGCTCGGCCGAGGTCCAGTCCGGCTGGCTGATGATGCCCACCCGCAGGCCGAGCGACTCCAGCAGGCGGCCGACCAGCGCCATGCCGAAGCTGGGATGGTCGATGTAGGCGTCGCCGGTCACCAGCACCACGTCGCACTCCTTCCAGCCGAGCGCCTGCATTTCGGCGCGGGACATGGGCAGGAAGGGAGCGGGCTTGCGCGGCGGTGCGGCGCGGGAAAACAGTTCTGCGGGCTGACTCATGATGGCCGCCATTGTATCGGCCGCCGCCTTGCTCAGGCGGCGGACTGCGGCTTTTTGCGTAACATGGCACGACCGCGGGCGGTCCTGCCCCTCAGGAAAATAACCATGCGAATCATGCGCCTATATTCCCGTGCCCTTTCCGTCCCTAACGCTCCCCAGCCGTGCCGGAACAACTTCGACAGCGCTTTCGCCTTGGCGCGGCCAGACCGTTCCGGCGGCAATCCGGCTGCCCTCTGGACCGCCCTGCTCCGCTTGCTGCTGCCGCGCAATCTCGTCCCGGCGCTGCTGGCCGCCCTCGCGCTGGCCGGCGGCGGCGCCGCGCTGGCGCAGGTCAGCGAGGCACCGATCAAGGTCGTCTATCACATCAGCGACGGCAGCGCCCAGGCGGCGCGCGGGCTGGTGAACATCCAGAACCACCTGAACGCCGCGCCGGACACCCGCATCACCGTGGTCACCCACGGGCCGGGCATCGACTTCCTGCTCGAAGACGCCACCGATGCGCAGGGCCACGCCTTCACCGGCGCGATCGGCGCACTGGCCGCCCGCGGCGTGGAGTTCGTGGTGTGCAACAACACCCTGGTCAGCCGCGGCATTCCGGCGGACAAAGTGGTGCTGGAAGCGAAGGTGGTGCCCAGCGGCGTCGCCGAGGTGGCACGGCTGCAGGCGCGCGAAGGCTATGTCTACATCCGCCCCTGAAAGCGCGCCCGCCGCCACGGCGCCGCGGCCGGAAGGCAGCGCCCAGCATGCTAGACTCGCGCCCGCCCAAACCCGCCCCGGGCGACATCCCTAGATGCAGATCCACCTCGTTCTCCCCGGCCTGCTGTGGCCGGGCGCTCCCGCGATTTCTCCGGTCGCCGGCCTCGCGCTGCCGGCGCTGTCGCGCCTGCTCGGCCGCGGCGAGCAGCAGATCGCCGACTTCGTGCCGCTGGACCGCCAGCTCGCCGCCCTGTTCGACCTGAACGAGGGCGAGCTGCCGCTGGCCGCGCTGCGCCGTCACGGCGAAGCCGACGCACCGGCGGACGCCACGACTGGCGAGCCGCCCGCCCACTGGCTGTGCGCCGACCCGGTGCATCTGCACTTCGCGCGCGACCGCATGCTGCTCAGCGACTTCCCCGCCGAGGGCGATCCGCCGGATGCGGACGAAACCGCCGCGCTGCTCGCCAGCCTCAACGACACCTTCGCCGACCTCGGCCGCTTCGAGGCGCCGACGCCGGCGCGCTGGTACCTGCGCCTGGCCGCGCCCACCGAGGCCACGCTGTACCCGCTCAACGATGTCATTGGCCGGCCGATCGCGCCCTTCCTGCCCGAGGGCCGCGACGGCCTGATCTGGCACCGAACCATGAACGAGCTGCAGATCGTGCTGCACAACCACCCGGTGAACCAGGCCCGCGAAGCCGCCGGCCGGCGCACGGTGAACAGCCTGTGGCTGTGGGGCGCGGGCGCCTTGCCCAGCGCATTGAAGGCGCCGCAGCCCAGGGTGCAGGCCAGCGATCCCCTGCTGCGCGGCCTCGCCCGCGCCGCCGGTCTCAACCCCGCCGACCCCGATCCAGACACCGCCCTCGCTGCTCCCGCCACCGACACGCTGGTGGTGCTGGACAGCCTGCGCCGCCCGGCGCTGCAGCTGGACCTCGACGCCTGGCGCGCCGCGCTGGCCGAGGTGGAAGCGCGCTGGTTCGCCCCACTCGCCGCCGCGCTGGACCAGGGCCGCCTCGCCGCCCTCACCCTCAACGCCCCCGGCGACCGCCACACGCTGACGCTGCGCCTGGGCCGGCAGGCGCGCTGGAAGTTCTGGCGCCGGCCGCAGCCGCTGGATGCCCTCCTGAAAACCCTGGCCCCGCCGCCCGCGGCCCTGCCCACCGAGCCGCCGCCCGAGAACCCATGATCCAGATCCAGCCTCGCGCCATTTCCCAGCGCACCGTCGCCGCCCTGATGGACGCCGGCATTCATCCCTTGCTCGCCCGCCTCTACGCCGCCCGCGGCATCCGCGCCCGCAACGAGCTGGACTACGGCCTGCGCGCCCTGCTGCCGCCGGACGCCCTCACCGGCACCCGCGAAGCGGCGGTGCTGCTGGCCGATGCCATCGAGGCCGGCGCGCGCATGGTCATCGTCGCCGACTACGACTGCGACGGCGCCACCGCCTGTGCGGTCGGCATCCGCGCGCTGCGCGCCTTTGGCGCCGATGTGCACTACCTGGTGCCGGACCGCGTCACCCTGGGCTACGGCCTCACCCCCGCCATGGTGGAGATCGCCGCCCGGCTGGAGCCGGACCTGCTCATCACGGTGGACAACGGCATCGCCAGCGTGGAAGGCATCGCCGCCGCCCGCGCCCACGGCATGGCCACGCTGATCACCGACCACCACCTGCCGGGCGACGAGCTGCCGGAGGCGGACGTCATCGTCAATCCCAACCAGCCCGGCTGCGACTTCCCCAGCAAATGCCTGGCCGGTGTCGGCGCCATGTTCTACACCATGCTCGCGCTGCGCGCCGAGCTGCGGGAACGCGGCGCCTTCGAGAACGGCCGCGAGCCCAACCTGGGCGACCTGCTGGACCTGGTGGCGCTGGGCACGGTGGCCGACGTGGTGAAGCTGGACCACAACAACCGCATCCTCGTCTCCCAGGGCCTGCAGCGCATGCGCGCCGGCCGCATGCAGCCCGGCATCCGCGCCCTGTTCGCCGCCGCCGGCCGCGACCCGGCGCGCGCCAGCGGCTTCGACCTCGGCTTCGCCCTCGGCCCGCGCCTGAACGCCGCCGGCCGCCTGTCCGACATGAGCCTGGGCATCGAATGCCTGATCACCGACGACCCCGGCCGCGCCCTCAACATCGCCCAGGAGCTGGACAAGCTGAACCGCGAGCGGCGCAGCATCGAGGCCGAAATGCAGGAAGAAGCCGCCGCCCGGCTGGAAGGCTTCGACGCCGAGGGCAGCGCCTCCATCGCCCTGTTCGAGCCGGACTGGCACCAGGGCGTGATCGGCATCGTCGCCGGCCGCGTCAAGGAAAAGCTGCACCGGCCGACGGTGGCCTTCGCCCGCGGCAACGAGGGCGAGCTGAAGGGCTCCGGCCGCTCGATTCCCGGCCTGCACCTGCGCGACGCGCTGGATCTGGTGACCAAGCGCCACCCCGACCTCATCGTGCGCTTCGGCGGCCACGCCATGGCCGCCGGCCTGACCATACGCGAGGCCGACTACCCGCGTTTCCGCGAGGCCTTCGAGGAAATCGTCTCCGGCCTGCTGGAGCCGGCCGACCTGCAGCGCCGCATCGAAACCGACGGCGCGCTGGAAACCGGCTACCTCAGCCTGGATTCCGCCCGCCTGCTGGACCAGGAAATCTGGGGCCAGGGCTTCCCGGCGCCGGTGTTCAACGACGTGTTCCGCGTCGAACGCCAGCGCCTGCTGAAGGACCGCCACCTGAAACTGGAGCTGGGCAAGCAGGGCAGCCGCTACGAGGCCATCCGCTTCAACCACGCCGACGGCGCGCCGGACACCATCCACGCCGCCTTCCGCCTGGCGGTGAACGAGTACAACGGCGTCTCCAGCGTGCAACTGATGCTGGAGCACTTCGAGGCGGCCTGAGCCAGCCCTCCGGCCAGCGGCGCGCGACTCAGTCCTGCGGCCCGCCGCCGCGCCGCTGCATGTCCTCCACCACCACCCACAGGGCATTGGTGGAAATCAACACCTCCAGCAACGACAACACCAGCGACACCGCCAGCGCGACGATGCTGACGCCGAACAGCACCTTGCCGGCCATCTCGCCGTGCATGAACAGCGCCAGCATCGCCAGCGCGCACAACAGGAAGCTGAGCACGCCGAAGGACTGCATGTACTGGATCAGGTGGATGCGCCGCTTGAGGCCGGGAATCTGCCGCATCACCACCGCGCTGTCCTGGGCCGGTGCGGCATGCAGCTGGCGGATGACCTGCGCCAGCGTCAGGAAACGGTTGGTGTAGGCGAGCAGCAGCAGCGAGATGGCGGGAAACAGCAGCGCCGGAGTGGTGATGTCCATATGTCCTGGGCGGTAAGAAGCTGCAGTGAGAGTGCTGGCCGGCCTTCCATTCCCGGCCGCGCAGCCGCGGAGTGCTTGCGCCGTGCCGGGAGGGCTTCCCGCGGGCCTTGCCGGTCGAAGGCGGATTATCGTGTCGCCAGCCGCCGCGGGGCAATGCGCGGTTTTGCGGGGTTCTCCGGCGGCCGGCGGGCGCAGCCGGAAACCGCTGCCCGGCGTATCCGCAAACGGCTTCAGTACCGGGGATCGCCCCCGGACGGCCGCCCACGGCGGAAAACATGGCAGCGGCGAGGGCGGGCGAGCTGCTCGCCGGTATAATGCCCGGTTTTCCGAAATCCCCCGGAGCCCCTCCATGGAAGCCGAACGCAAGAACGCCATCGCCCTGAAACTCGCCGACCTCGCGGAGCGGGGCCGGGAACTCCGGAGGTATCTTTGACTACGACGAGAAATCGTCGAAGCTCGAAGAAGTCAATCGCGCCCTGGAAGACCCGGCCGTCTGGAACGACGCCGCCCGTGCCCAGGAACTGGGCAAGGAAAAGCGCCAGCTCGAGGACGTGGTTCTCACGCTGCGGAACATCGAACAGCAATCCACCGATCTGAAGGATCTGTACGAGCTGGCCGACGCGGAAGACGACGAGGACACCTTCGTCGCCGTGGAGACCGATCTCGGCGAGCTGGGCGCGCAGGTGGAAAAGCTGGAATTCCGCCGCATGTTCGCCAACCCGATGGACCCGAACGCCTGCTTCATCGAAATCCAGGCCGGCGCCGGCGGCACCGAGGCGCAGGACTGGGCCGGCATGCTGGAGCGGATGTACCTGCGCTACGGCGAAAAGAAGGGCTTCACCGTCGAGCTGATGGAAGAGACCGAAGGCGAAGTGGCCGGCATCAAGAACTGCACCATCAAGTTCAGCGGCGACTATGCCTACGGCTACCTGCGCACCGAAACCGGCATCCACCGCCTGGTGCGCAAGAGCCCCTTCGACTCCAACGCCCGCCGTCACACCAGCTTCACCTCGGTGTTCGTGTATCCGGAAGTGGATGACTCCATCGAAGTGGAGATCAACCCGGCCGACCTGCGCATCGACACCTACCGCGCTTCCGGCGCCGGCGGCCAGCACATCAACAAGACCGACTCCGCGGTGCGTATCACCCACGCGCCGACCGGCATCGTCGTGCAGTGCCAGAACGACCGCTCCCAGCACCGCAACAAGGACGAAGCCATGTCCATGCTGAAGGCGCGGCTGTACGAGCTGGAGCTGCGCAAGCGCCAGGCCGAGCAGCAGAAGCTGGAAGATGCCAAGAGCGACATCGGCTGGGGCCACCAGATCCGCAGCTACGTGCTGGACCAGTCCCGCATCAAGGATCTGCGCACCGGCTACGAGGTGGGCAACACCCAGGCGGTGCTGGACGGCGATCTGGACGATTTCATCGCCGCCAGCCTGAAGCAGGGCGTGTGAGTCCGGGCGCGGACGCGGCGGCCGGCATGCAGCGGTCGTCGCGCTCGCGCCCGCCGCTCCGCTGCTGGGTTGTGGCCCGTCCGCCGCGCCGCCCGAGCCGCAGCACGAACACCCGCAACGCCGAACAACGGCCCCTGCCTCCGCCCGCTGCCCAGCCGCGGGCGGGTTTCTTCAATCCAGCCAGGCCAGGCCCTTGAACGACAACCCCAACCTGCTCTCCGACTTCCTCGCCTCCGGCGTGGAGGCCGACGAAGTGCCCGAACTGGCCGCGCTCTCCGCCGCGCGGCCGATGCTGGACGCCTTCATCACCCTGTTCCGCGGCACCGAGGCGGAGGTGCTGATGCGCCTGCTGGTGCTGCGCGAGATCGGCCAGGAGGCCGAGATGCCGCGCTGGTCGCCGGAAGCGCTGCGCGCCCGCTTCGCTTACCTCGACCCGGTGAAGCTGGAAACGGTGCTCAAGCGCCTGCGCGACAACGCCCTGCTTTCCATCGGCGAGGACGGCAACTATTTCCTCTCCGACATCGGCCGCAACGCGGTGGCGGCGCTGGTGATGCTGCTGCGCTTCGGCGAGGAAGAGGATGCGGAGCTGGGCTTCCTCACCGCCCAGCTCGCCGGCCTGCAAGCGGTCGGCAGCCTCACGCCGGAAGCGCTCGGCCACCTGCTGTCCAAGCTCAACGACCTGTCCTGGCATTTCGAGGAAGCCATCGCCTCCGGCTCGGAATTCCGCATCGTCGATGCCCGCCGCCGGCTCTCCGCCAACGGCCGCTGGCTGGAGCGCGGCACCGACATCCTCAACCAGCTGCTGGCCGATCCGGAGGTGTCCTTCGACATCGCCCGCATCGCCCAGCGCATCGGCCTCGCCCAGTCCCGCCTGGCGCGGGTGGATGCCGCTTTCCAGCGCGCGCTGAACAAGATCGAATCGCAGCGGGTCACGCTGGGCGGCTCCGGCATCTCGTCGTCGGACGTTGCCGCCTGGCTGCGCAAGCAGGATGCCGCCAGCCTCGCCGGCCTGCTGGCCGACGCGGTGGCGGCGATTCCCGACCCGGCGCTGCTGGCCGGCGGCCACGAGCTGCTGGACCGCGCCGAAGCGGTGCTGGACGGCCAGGCCAACGCCATCGACGCCGCCGCCCCCCTGCCACCGGCCGACCTCGCGCCGGTGGCCAGCGCGCCGCCCACCGAGGATCTCGCCCTGCTGGAACACTTCACCGGCCGGCTGGAAGGCCTGCCGGCGCCGCAGCCGCTGCATGCGGTGATCGCCGGCGGCGGCTTCGGCCCGGCCAGCTACCGCCTGTCGCTGCTCGCCCTGCTGGCGGACGGCGAGGACGCCAGCCCGGAAGAAGGCCCGGTCGGCGACTTCATGCGCCTGCCGCTGGACGTGGTTTTCAACGACACGCTGACGCCGGTGGGTGAGGACGAAATCGCCGCGATGACCCTGGGCGAAGTACGGCCGCGCGGCGCGGCAAGCCCTGTGCCCGCCACCGACGCCGTCGATGCCGACGGCGCCCCGCTGATTTCCCCCTGAGCCGCACATGGAACACGAACTCAAGACCCTGATCGCCCGCCTGCTGGCCCTGCGCTGGCTGCCGCGCGGCGACCGCCTGGTGCGCCGCGCGCTGGTGGATGAAACCTTCCGCTTCGAGCTGGACCGCCGCCTCGGCGACATCGGCATGCAGCTGCTGGACAACCCCTACGCCGCCCACGTCGGCATCGCCCTGCAGCCGGAACTGGCCGAGCCGGTGTTCGGCGCCGGCCGCGAGTACGCCGCCAGCAACCTCGGCCTCAACCGCGACGAAATCGCGCTGCTGGTGGTGGTGTGGGCGCTCATCGTGCTGCCCAAGCGCGAACGCCAGGTCACCCGCCGCGACCTCGCCGGCGACGGCCAGACCGACCTGTTCGGCGGCGACAAGCCGGTGGCGCACGGCGACAGCGTTTCCGCCGGCCTCACCGAGGCCTCGCTGATCGCAGACTTCGGCCCCCGCCTCGGCGGCAAGACCAAGATGAACATCGCCTTCGGCAAGCTCGCCCGCCTCGGCTTCCTCGAACGCCGCAACGGCGTCGTCAGCGAGGGCCCGCTGCTGGACGTGGCGCTGGACTACCGCACCATGGCCGACCGCATCATCCACGGCACCCTGGGCGAGATCCTGGCCGCCGCCGGCCACGAAGTACCGGAGGCCAACGCCTTCGAGATGGCCGACGTGCTGCCGGATGAAGACGCCGGCGACGAGGACGACAACGGAGAACAACGCTGATGTTCCACATCAAGACCCTGGAACTGGTGCACTGGGATTTCTGGCGCCGCTTCTCGCTGCCGCTGGACGCCCAGATCATCACCATCGTCGGCCCCAACGGCTCCGGCAAGACAACCCTGCTCGACGCCCTGCGCACCCTGTTCGCGCTGCGCTGCTCCGGCAAGCGCGACTTCCGCCGCTACGTGCGCCGCGCCGACCGCAGCTACGCCTGGATACGCGCCATCGTCGCCAACCTGCCGGGCAGCACCGGCAAACGCCCCTTCTTCCCCTGCCTGTCGGACGAAGTCACGCTGGCCTGCCGCATCCGCAAGGCCGGCGGCGACTGGATACGCGACTACACCATCGTGGACGGCAACCAGCCTATCGAAGCCTTGGAAGAAACCAGCGACTGGATAGGCCTGCGCGACTACCAGCACCGCCTCGCCTGGGGCGGGCTGACGCCCGCCATCACCAAGGTGCTGGCGCTAGAACAGGGCGACACCGACAAGCTCTGCGAATACTCGCCCAAGGCCCTGCTGGAACTGGTGTTCGACGTCTTCGGCGACAAAGAGGTACTGGACAACTACCAGGCCGCCCGCGAGGAGCAGAAGAGCGCCGAACGCGAGCTGGACGAACTCGGGCTGGACCTGGAGCGCCTCAAAACCCAGGCCGAGGAGAAGAAGGCCGAAGCCAACCGCTTCCTCGAATGGAAGCAGCTGGCCGACGAAGTGCAGGCGCTGGAAGCGGAGATCGTGCCGCGGCTGGAAACCGCCGAGTTGGCGCGCGAGACGGTGGCCGAGCGCGAGGACTTGCAGCGCGTAAACCGCGAGCGCATCGAGAAGCTGGCCGAACAACGCGACGCCCGCGCCCGCCTGGACATGGTGCAGGCCGAGCAGCAAGCCGGCGCCAGCGAGCGCAAGCGCCTGAAGGAACAGGACGGCGAGGCCGAACAGCGCCACCTCGCCGCCCACGACCGCGTGCGCGACCTGGAAAAGCTGCTGGCCGAACGCGATGCCCTGCGCGCCCAGCTCGCCGCCGAGCATGGCGCCGACGCACTGTCGCTGGAGAAGGAGCACGAAGCGGCGGATGCCGCCGTCGTCGCCCTCAAGCGCAAGGAGCGCGAGCTGGTCGCCGCCTTCGAGGACAAGACCGACACCCTGCGCAGCGAGCGCAATCGCAACGGCCCGCCCACCGATGGCGAAGTCGCCCGCTTCCGCGCCCGCCTCGCCGCCGAGGGCATCGCCCACCAAGGGCTGGCGGAAGTGGTGGAAGTCACCGACCCCGCCTGGCAGGCGGCGCTGGAAGCCATCCTGCGGCCCTATCGCCATATGGTGCTGCTGGACCGGGAATCCGACCGCCACCTCGCCTGGTCGCTGGGCGAGCGCGAACGCTTCCGCCACTTCATCGTGCCGGAACGCGAAACCGCACCGCCGCCGCGGCCGATGAGCCTGGCGGAGGTGGTGAACTTCAGCGCGCCGGTGCCGCGCTGGCTCAGCGATCTGCTGAACCGCATCCGCCGGGTGAAAGATGCCGACGCCGCGCGCGACCTGCCGCGCGAGCAGGAATGGATCACCCAGGACGGCTACCACCGCGAGCGCCGCGGCGCCCGCCACCTCGGCCGGCCGAACGAATTCCACTTCGGCGAACTCGCCCGCCAGTCGCGCCTCGCCGGCCTGCAGGACGAAATCGCCCAGCTCGACAAGCAGCTGCAAGCCCTGCGCCCCAAGCTGGACGAAGCCGAGAAGCGCCTCAGCGGCGTGCGCCAACGCCTGCTCGGCCTGCAATCCGCCCAGCTGCTGGCTGCCAACACCGAGCGCTACAACGACGCCGAAACCGAGCTGCCGCAGGCGCGCAAGGCGCTCACCGCCGCCATCGCCGAACGCGCCGAGAGCCGCGGCGCGCTGGACGAGCTGGTGGAGCGGCTGCGCGGCATCGAGATCGAAGCCGACCGCCGCGGCCGCGAGCTCAAGGCCATCGAATTGCGGCTGGCCGACATCGCCCGCGAACACGGCCCGCGCCGCCACGCCCAGGCCCAGCGCCTGGTGAAGCTGCGCCGCCGCCGTCGCGGCATGCCGGCGCATTGGCTGGAGCAGAACGAACTCGCCCTGCTGGCGGAAAAGTACGGCGACGCCCGCGGCGCCCGCCTGCAGGCCGAGCGCCTGCGCCGCCACCTGGACGAAGGCGAGTGGATCACCGATCCGGCGGTGCTGGTGGTACGCGACCGCCTGGGCGCCGACGTCGCCCTGCGCGAGCGCGACTACCTAGACCGCCAGGGCTACTGCGTCACCGCCCGCAACCACACCGACAACGCCCGCGCCGCCTACATCGCCAAGCTGCGCGCCACCGTGCGCGAGTACAGCAAGAACCTGAAGGCGCTGGGCGATCTCGCCAACGTCAGCGTCGATTGCGCAATGCCGCACCTGGAGAACGACGACCTTTCCCTCGGCCAGGCCGGCCTGGAAGTGCGCTTCGACTTCGATCGCAAGGGCGCGGTCGGCCTCAACGACGGCGAGGCCTCCGGCGGCCAGCAGGTGATGAAGTCGCTGATCCTGCTGATCGCGCTGCTGATGGACGAAGCCCGCCCCGGCGGCTTCGTCTTCATCGACGAGCCCTTCGCCCACCTGGACGTGGCCAACATCGACCGCGTCGGCACCTTCCTGCGCGCCACCCGCGCGCAATACCTCATCACCACGCCGGTGACGCACAACGCCAATGTGTTCGCCCCGGCGCAGCTGACGCTGGTGACGCGGAAGAAGCCGCCCGCAGAGAACTGGGCGCCGCCAATCGGGGTGCTGCAGCGCGCGGTTTAGGACCGGCGCGGTCGGATGAACCGGCCCGGCCCAGGAACCGCCGCCCTACGCCCCTGCTCGCTCGCGAAGCGTGGGTGGAAAGTGGAAAAAGAAGCGCTGCCTCATCCGCTGGAATGCCCTGTGGCCGGCAAGCCGCGGGGCGTTGGCACGGACCGGGAGCGCCCCGCGAGACGCGGCTATGTCTATGTCCGCCGCGATCTTCTTCCGCTCCGCGCTTGGGCCCCATCAACTGCATGCCGGAGAGGGTTGCGGGTTTGGGTTGCGGGTTTGAACAAGCCCGCAGCGGCTTCCACGCGGCTTTGATTCCCGTTCAACTCGCTCGCCGCACCCACGCCGGGCCGGGCAGCCATCCCGCGAACCATCCGCTGCCAAAGAAGACCTACAACCCATGAGCACCGGCCTGCGCCGGTCTTTGCGCGCAGGCCGGCCCCTGGATTCACCTTCGACTGCGGAGGGCTGGCATGTCAGGAACACCGTCATCGAACGTCGGGCTGGGCGTGGTCGCCGGCGTTGCCATCGGTCTGACGCTGGACAACATCGGCCTGGGCATAGGCATCGGGCTGGCGCTCGGCATCGCCCTGTCTCTGGCAAACAGGCGCAAATAGTCCGATATCATCGCGGCCTGCCTCTCACTCCAATCCGGGCGCTGCACTTCCAGCCAGGCGCCCCCCAAGCGAGCACTGCGCGGCCACCGATGAACAATGCCCTCCCTTATGGACTGCTCGCCGACCTGGTGCTGAGCACCCATTTCGCCCTGGTGCTCTTCGTCGTCGGCGGCCTGCCGCTGATCCTCGCCGGCAACCTGGCCGGCTGGCGCTGGGTGAATCGCTTCTGGTTCCGCCTCGCCCATCTCGCCACCATCGCCGTGGTCGCCGCCGAAGCCTGGCTGGGAGTAACCTGTCCGCTGACCACGCTGGAAGGCTGGCTGCGGGAGCAGGCCGGCCAGAGCGGCCCGGGGCCTGGCTTCATCGAATACTGGCTTCAGCGGCTGCTGTTCTTCCAGGCGCCGCCCTGGGTCTTCATCTGCGCCTACACCCTGTTCGGCCTGCTGGTCGCCGCCACCTGGTGGCGTTTCCCTCCCCGACGCAGGCCCCAACCCCCACGCAGCGAGCAAAGCCGATGATCTCCGCCGATTTCCTCCTCACCGCCCTGGTCGTCGTGCTGATTCCCGGCACCGGCGTGCTGTTCACCATTTCCACCGGGCTCTTCGCCGGCCGGCTGGCGGCCTGCTATGCGGCGCTCGGTTGCACCGCCGGCATCCTGCCCCATCTGCTCGCCACCGCGGCCGGGCTCGCCGCCCTGCTCCACACCAGCGCGCTGGCCTTCCAGGCGCTGAAATTCGCCGGCGTCGCCTACCTGCTCTTTCTCGCCTACGCCACCTGGCGCGACACCACTGCCTTCGAGCCGGCGCGCAATGCCGCGGCCACGCCCGGCGCCATCATGCTGCGCGCCTTCCTGCTCAATATCCTGAACCCCAAGCTGACGCTGTTCTTCCTCGCCTTCCTGCCCCAGTTCGTCGCCGCCGACTCGGCGGCGCCGCTGGCCGACCTCACCCTGCTCAGCGCCGTGTTCATGGCCATGACCTTCGTCGTCTTCGTCATCTACGGCCTGCTCGCCCATGGCTTCCGCCGCCTGGTGATCAATTCCCGCCGGGTGCAGCACGCCCTGCGGCGCGGCTTCGCCGGCGCCTTCGCGGTGCTCGGAGCGAGGCTGGCCTTCTCGGAGCGCTGAGGCATCGCCGGCGCCAGCACAGGGAAAGAGCAAACGCTCAATCCACGCCAGCCCCCAGCACTCCGGCTTCCCGCAAGCGCGCCTTGTAAGCTTTCATCACCGGCCGGGAGATCGCCGTCTCCGCCAACACCCGGTGTTCGTAGATCTCCGCCACCAGCGCCTCGCGCTCGCCAGCGCCAGCCCGCGCGATCAGCGTGTGCATGTCCTCGCCCAGCAGGCGGCCCGGGCGGCCGCGCAATGCGGCGTACAGCAGCGGGATCACGTCCTTGTCCCGCGGCCCCATCTTGCACTTGCCGTCCAGGATTTTGAGCATGACCGTGGTGGTGCAATCCACATCCAGCGGGTTGGTAAGCTGGGCACGTGCCCAGTCGGCGATCTGTTCGGGGCTCATCCGGCACTCCAGGGTTTGGATGGCGGAAAGCGATGCAAGGACCGCGCCGGAGCACATCCGGCGCCGGTTTTCCCGCGTGGTTGCGCCCGCTTCCATGCAAGCTCGATTTGCCGCCGCGTGGCGCGCCTGCGACAATTGCGCTCTTGACCACAGCGCCGACGAATCATGTCCGACCAGAACGCCCCGCTTACCCCCCAGGACGAAAACCACATCATCGCCGAGCGCCGCGAAAAGCTGGCGCAATGGCGCCAGACCGGCCGCGCCTTCCCGAACGACTTCGCCCGCGAAAACACCGCCGGCAAGCTCGACGAGCTCTACGGCGAGAAAGAAGCCGAAGTGCTGGAAGCCACGCCGGTCGAGGTGAAGGTTGCGGGGCGCGTCATGCTCAAGCGGGTGATGGGCAAGGCCAGCTTCATCACCATCCAGGACCTGTCCGGTCGCATCCAGCTCTACGTGAAGCGCGACGCGGTGGGGGAGGACATCTACGCCGACTTCAAGCACTGGGACATCGGCGACATCGTCGGCTGCGTCGGCACCCTGTTCAAGACCAAGACCGGCGAACTCACCGTGCAGGCCTCCGAGATCCGCCTGCTGACCAAGAGCCTGCGCCCGCTGCCGGACAAGTTCCACGGCCTCACCGACGTCGAGCAGAAGTACCGCCAGCGCTACCTGGACCTGATCGTCAGCGAGCAGACGCGCTTCACCTTCGTCGCCCGCAGCCGCATGGTGCAGTCCATCCGCAACTACATGACCGGCCACGGCTTCCTCGAAGTCGAAACGCCGATGATGCACCCCATCCCCGGCGGCGCCGCGGCCAAGCCTTTCGTCACCCACCACAATGCGCTAGACATGGAACTGTTCCTGCGCATCGCGCCCGAGCTGTACCTGAAGCGCCTGGTGGTCGGCGGTTTCGAGAAGGTGTTCGAAGTCAACCGCAACTTCCGCAACGAAGGCCTGAGCCCGCGCCACAACCCGGAGTTCACCATGATGGAGTTCTACGAGGCCTACGCGGACTACCGCAGCCTGATGAACTTCACCGAGGGCCTGATCCGCAACGCCGCGCGCGAGGCACTGGGCACCGAGAGCTTCGTCTACCAGGGCCGCGAGCTGGACCTGTCCAAGCCCTTCGCCCGCCTCACCATCACCGAAGCCATCCACCAGTACCATCCGGGCTACAGCCTGGAACAGCTGAACGACGCCGAGTGGATCCGCGCCAAGCTGGCAGCCCTGAAGGCGCCGGCCCGTGCCGGCATGGGCCTGGGCAGCCTGCAGCTCGCCCTGTTCGAAGAGACCACCGAAGCCGAGCTGTGGGAGCCGACCTTCATCATCGACTATCCCGCCGAAGTGTCCCCGCTGGCGCGCCGCAACGATGCCAACCCGGACATCACCGAGCGCTTCGAGCTCTTCATCGTCGGCCGCGAGATCGCCAACGGCTTCTCCGAGCTGAACGACCCGGAGGACCAGGCCGCCCGCTTCATGGAGCAGGTAAAGGCCAAGGAAGCCGGCGACGAGGAGGCCATGTACTTCGACGCCGACTACATCCGCGCGCTGGAATTCGGCCTGCCACCCACCGGCGGCTGCGGCATCGGCATCGACCGCCTGGTGATGCTGCTGACCGACAGCCCCTCCATCCGCGACGTCATCCTGTTCCCGCAGATGCGTCCCGAATAAGGCTGCCGCCCGCTGTCGCGCCCGAAACCCGCTGCTGCTTCCGCACAGCGGGTTTTGTCCTTTTTCAGCCCGCTGCAGCCCAAGCTGCCGGAGCCCCGAGAACACAGATCAGCTTCGAGCGATCCACCATGCCGATACAGCCAGCCCGCCTCGAATACGCCCCGGACGGCACGCCCTACTCCAGCGCCTACGGCGACGTCTATCACTCCAGCGACGGCGGCCTGGGGCAGGCTCACCACGTCTTCCTTGCCGGCAACCAGCTGCCGCAACGCTGGCAGGGGCGGCGGCACTTCACCGTACTGGAGACCGGCTTCGGCCTGGGGCTCAACTTCCTCGCCACCTGGCAGGCCTGGCGGAACGACCCGGCGCGGTGCGAGCGACTGCATTTCGTCTCCTGCGAGTTGCATCCCTTCGAGCGGCATGACCTCGTCCAGCTGCACCAACGCTGGCCGGAATTCGCTGCACTCGCCGAGGAACTGCAGGGTGCATGGCCAACCCTGGTGCCAGGACTGCACCGCCTGCATCTGGACCAGGGCCGCGTCACCCTCACGCTGGGCCTGGGCGACGCCACCCACTTGCTCGGCCAGTTCGACCTCCAGGCCGACGCCTTCTATCTGGATGGCTTCTCCCCGGCGAAGAACCCCGAGCTGTGGTCGCCACGCCTGTTCCATCAACTCGCCCGCCTGGCCTCGCCGCGGGCGACGCTGGCGACCTGGTCGGTAGCCGGCGAAGTCCGCGAAGGCCTACGGCGCGCGGGCTTCGAAGTTGCAAAAGCGCCTGGCTTCGGCGGCAAGCGCCAGATGCTGCTGGGCAGCTACGGCGGACGCGACTACCCCGCCCCGCAAGCCGCTGGGGACACGGCGGCTCACGCCCGGCATGCGCTGATCCTGGGCGCTGGCGTGGCCGGCACCTCCCTCGCCGAACGCCTCGCCGCCCGCGGCTGGACGGTGGACATCGTGGACGCCGCCAGCGGCCCGGGCCAAGGCGCCTCCGGCAACCACGCCGGCGTGCTCCGCCCCTTACCCAGTCTGGACGACAACCGCATGAGCCGCCTGACTCGGGCCGGTAGCCTCTATGGACTGCGTCACATCGCCGCACTCGGCCAGCGCGGCCTGTCACCCCGCTGGAACGCCAGCGGCGTGCTTCATCTGGGGCGTGACGAGAAGCAAGAGCAGAAGATGGCAGCAGTCGTGGAACGCCATGTGCCACCGCCGTACTTCCTGCGCTTCGTCGATGCGCAGGAGGCTTCCGGCATCGCCGGCTGGCCGGTGTCCAGCGGCGGCTGGTGGTTCCCCTCCAGCGGCTGGGTGCAGCCGCCTTCGCTGTGCCGCGCTAATCTGGCGGCGCATCCAGAGAAGATACGGGCTCACTTCAGCGTGCAGGCGGTCCGCCTGGAGCGGGACACTGAGGCCGAGGGCTGGCGCTTGTTGTCGGCGGACGGCGGGCTCATTGCCAGCGCGCCGGTCGCCATCCTCGCCAGCGGCGTCGGTATAACCGCCTTCCCCGAGGCGGCAGCGCTGCCGGTGGTCTCAGCCCGCGGCCAGGTGAGCCTGCTGCCAGCCTCGGCGGGCTCCCCGCCCAAGGTGGTGGTTTGCCGTGGCGGCTATGTCAGCCCGGAGGTGGACGGCCTACGCTGCGCCGGCGCCACCTTCAGCGTGGATGACGAGGAAACCCGCCTGCGGGACGCAGACCATCTCGAAAACCTGGAAAAGCTGGAGGCGATGCTGCCCGGCTACACCCGGCCCTTCCAGGGCAGCCCGGCTGCCGGGCGCGTCGGTTTTCGCCCGGCCTCTCCAGACCGGCTCCCCATGGTCGGCGCCCTGCCCGTGCCTGGCACCTATGCACCGAGCACGCCGCTGGCGCAGATCCCGCGCCATCACGGGCTCTACGCGGTATCGGGCTTCGGCGCCCGCGGACTGGTATGGGCTTCGCTGATGGCGGAAGCCCTGGCCGCGCGGCTAGAGAATGAGCCCATGCCCCTGGAGAAGGATCTGTGGGAGGCGGTGGATCCTGCCCGTTATCTGCTGCGTCCCCGGCGCCAACCCCTGCGGGAGGAATGAACCTCCCGCGAGCCCGCGGCGGAGTTCAGCCGAGGTAGCGCGCGAGGCGCTTCAGCACGCGTTCGCGGCCCAGCACTTCTAGCACGGCGTCGATGGAAGGCGTCTGCGGCACGCTGAGCACCGCCACCCGCAGCGGAATCGCCACCTGCGGCATCTTCAAGCCATGCTCCGCCATGGTGTCCTTGATCGCCTGGTTGAGCGCGGCCTTCTCCCAATCGACCACAGCCAAGCGGCCATGCAGACTCTTCAGCGCAGCGACGGCAGCCGTCGTCAGGTGCTGGGCCAGCACTTCCGGCACCGGGTGCAGTTCGACGCAGAACAACTCGGCCGCGTCAGCAAGTTCGTTCAGGTTGGTGGCGCGATCCTTGTACAGGGCGATCACACGCTCCAACGTCGGCCCCGCCTCAGGGTCGACGCCACGCCGGGCCAGACGGCTGGCGATCTGCGCAGCCAGATAGCCGTCATCCGCCTTCTTGATGTACTGGGCATTCAGCCAATTGAGCTTCTCGGTGTTGAACTGGGCCGCCGACGGCGTGATGTGATCGAGGTCGAACCATTCGACGAACTGCTCCCGGCTGAAAACCTCATCGTCGCCGTGGCTCCAGCCCAGCCGCGCGAGGTAGTTGATGACCGCGTCCGGCAGATAGCCCTCCTCGTCGTATTGCATGACGCTGACCGCGCCGTGGCGCTTGGAGAGCTTGGTGCCGTCGTCGCCGAGGATCATGGACAGGTGCGCGTATTGCGGCACGGTGGCACCCAGCGCCTTCAGCACATTGATCTGGCGCGGGGTGTTGTTGACATGGTCATCGCCGCGAATCACCTGGGTGATCCCCATGTCCCAGTCATCGACCACCACGCAGAAGTTGTAGGTCGGCGTGCCATCGCCGCGGGCGATGATGAAGTCGTCCAGCTCGGCGTTGGCGATCTCGATCCGGCCCTTGACCAAATCGTCCCAAGCCACGCTGCCATCCACCGGGTTGCGGAAGCGCACGACAGGCACCACACCCGTCGGCGGCATCGGCAGGGTCTTGCCCGCCTCAGGCCGCCAGCGGCCGTCGTAGCGCGGCTTCTCTCCCCGGGCACGCTGTTCTTCGCGGATCTGCTCCAGTTCCTCGGCCGAGGTGTAGCAGTAATACGCAGTCCCCGCTGCCAGCATCTGCTGGATCACTTCCTTGTAGCGGTCCATGCGCTGCATCTGGTAGAACGGCCCCTCGTCATGCTCCAGCCCCAGCCACTGCATGCCGTCCAGAATGGCCTGCACCGCCTCCGGCGTGGAGCGCGCCACGTCGGTGTCCTCGATGCGCAGCACGAACTGCCCACCATGACGACGGGCATAGGCCCAGGAGAACAACGCGGTTCTGGCGCCGCCGATATGGAGAAAACCGGTCGGGCTGGGAGCAAAGCGGGTACGAACAGTAGAACTGGAAGACATTTGGAAGGCGAAGCAAACGGTAAAGGCGCAATTCTAGACGATGGTCCCCACATCACGCCGCCGAAAAGCAAAAGCCCCGAAACGAAGCATCGTTTCAGGGCTTTCATATTCGTGGTGGGCGGTACTGGGATCGAACCAGTGACCCCTGCCGTGTGAAGGCAGTGCTCTACCGCTGAGCTAACCGCCCGATCAGCGCGCTTGGAACACGCAGCTTTTCAGGTCTTTCTCCGAGGCCCAGTGTGGTGGGCGGTACTGGGATCGAACCAGTGACCCCTGCCGTGTGAAGGCAGTGCTCTACCGCTGAGCTAACCGCCCCTCGCGAAAGAGGCCGGATTGTAGGAGTTGCACGCGTACTGCGTCAAGCAGCATCTACAACCCTGGAATGAAAAAGCCGATCAAACGGATCGGCTTTTTGAATTCTTGGTGGGTGCTGACGGGATCGAACCGCCGACATCCAGCTTGTAAGGCTAGCGCTCTACCAACTGAGCTAAGCACCCGCGCTGGAAACGATTACCTTATCGGTAACCGCTTCAAGCAAGCCCGTCAGTTTACTGCATCTTTGAGGCCTTTGCCAGCGCGGAACTTCGGAACCTTGGCTGCCTTGATCTTGATGCTCTTCCCGGTGCGAGGATTGCGCCCGGTACGCGCTGCTCTGTCCCCGACATAAAAAGTGCCGAATCCGACCAAGGTCACGCTATCCTTCTTCTTCAATGCCTGCTTGACTGCCGCTACGGTTGCATCCAACGCCTTGCCCGCAGAAGCCTTTGAGATTTCGGCCTGCTTGGCGATGACTTCGATCAGTTCGGATTTGTTCACGTAAACCCCCTTCTCGATGGAATTGCGACGGGACTATCTCTGCCAAACCCAAGAATGGCGCGGGATTCCAGACCATTCCAAATGCGTTGCAAGCTGCAAGGGCTTTATAGCGTGCGAAATTCGAGCATGTCAAGAAAACGCCGCACCCATGTAATACAAGGGTGCGGCGTCGTCACAACAACAATCGGAAGAGAATCAAACTCAGTGCGCGCGGATATTCTGCGCCGAAGTAGCATCCTCTGAAGAAGGCACCGCGCCTTCCACCTCGACCTTCTCCGGCAACGGCTCAGGCTTACGCTCCAAGGCCAGTTCGAGAACACGGTCGATCCACTTTACCGGGACGATCTCCAACGCATTCTTGATATTGTCCGGAATGTCCACGAGATCCTTTACATTCTCCTCGGGAATCAGGGCCGTCCGAATTCCACCTCGCACTGCTGCCAGCAACTTCTCCTTCAGTCCGCCGATCGGGAGAACCTCGCCCCTCAGGGTGATTTCCCCTGTCATCGCGACATCACAACGCACAGGGATACCGGTCAGCACGGATACCAGCGCGGTCGAAATCGCAATACCGGCAGATGGTCCGTCCTTGGGAATTGCACCTTCCGGCAAGTGGATATGGATATCGCTCTTCTGATAGAAATCCTCATCAATTCCCAGTGAGCGCGAACGCTTGCGGACTACGGACAAGGCGGCCTGGATGGACTCCTGCATGACCTCGCCGAGCTTGCCGGTGGTCATCACCTTGCCCTTACCCGGCAGCGCGACCGCCTCCACGGTCAGGAGCTCGCCGCCGACCTCGGTCCAAGCGAGACCTGTCACCTGCCCGACCTGGTTCTCCTTTTCCGCAATACCGAAGCTGTATTTGCGAACGCCCAGATACTTATCCAGGTTCTTTGCATTGATGACGATCTTGCTGGAGCGCTTCTTCAGCACCAACGACTTCACCACCTTGCGGCACATCTTCGAGATTTCACGCTCGAGGCTACGCACGCCCGCTTCACGGGTGTAGTAACGGCAAACATCCCGCAGCGCTTCCTCGGTCACGGACAACTCATCCCGCTTCAACCCGTTGTTCTTCATCTGCTTCGGCAACAGGTAGCGCTGGGAGATATTGACTTTCTCATCCTCGGTGTAGCCCGAGAGGCGAATGACCTCCATCCGGTCCAACAAGGCGGGCGGAATGTTCAGCGTATTCGCGGTCGCCACGAACATCACGTCGGAGAGGTCAAAATCGACCTCCACGTAATGATCCTGAAAGGTATGGTTCTGCTCCGGGTCAAGCACCTCCAGCAGAGCAGAGGAAGGATCGCCGCGGAAGTCCATGCCCAACTTGTCCACTTCATCCAGCAGGAACAACGGGTTCTTCACCGCAACCTTGCTCATGTTCTGCAGGATCTTGCCCGGCATGGAGCCAATGTAAGTCCGGCGGTGACCACGGATCTCGGCCTCGTCGCGCACGCCACCCAGCGCCATTCGTACGAACTTGCGGTTTGTCGCCTTGGCAATCGACTGTCCGAGCGAGGTCTTGCCTACGCCCGGAGGGCCGACGAGGCAAAGAATGGGAGCCTTGACCTTGTCCACCCGCTGCTGCACGGCCAAGTATTCAAGGATGCGTTCCTTGACCCGCTCCAGCCCGTAGTGATCCTTGTCCAGCACCTTTTCGGCTTCAGCCAGATCCTTGCTGACGCGGGACTTCTTCTTCCAGGGCAGGCCAATCAGGGTCTCGATGTAATTGCGAACCACCGTCGCCTCGGCCGACATCGGGGACATCAACCGCAGCTTCTTGAACTCCGCCTGCGCCTTGGCCATCGCATCCTTGGGCATGCCCGAGGACTTGATCTTCTTGTCCATCTCCTCGAGATCGGCACCTTCTTCACCTTCCCCGAGTTCCTTCTGGATCGCCTTGACCTGTTCGTTGAGGTAGTACTCGCGCTGGCTCTTCTCCATCTGGCGCTTTACACGGCCCCGAATGCGCTTCTCGACCTGGAGGATGTCCAACTCGGTCTCAAGTTGCGAGAGCAGCTTCTCCAAACGCTCGCCGGTATCGAACATTTCCAGCACTTCCTGCTTCTGCTCCAGCTTGAGCGGCAGGTGAGCTGCAATGGTGTCGGCCAAGCGCCCCGGCTCCTCGATACCCGCGAGGGAGGTCAGGATCTCGGGCGGGATCTTCTTGTTGAGCTTAACGTATTGATCAAACTGAGCAATGATCGCCCGGCGCATCGCCTCGACTTCATTGTTATCGATCTCGGGCACCGGAACTGGCGTCACCTTGGCAACGAAGAGGTTGCGCAGATCCTCGACCGAATCGATGCGCGCACGCTGAACGCCTTCAACAAGCACCTTGATGGTGCCGTCCGGCAGCTTCAGCATCTGCAGAATATTGGCAACGCAGCCGATGGAATAGAGATCCTCGACCGAGGGCTCATCCTTGGCCGCCGACTTCTGGGCGACGAGCAGGATGCTCTTGCCCGCTTCCATCGCATTTTCCAGCGCCTTGATGGACTTGGGGCGGCCCACGAAAAGCGGAATGACCATGTGAGGAAACACTACTACATCACGCAGCGGTAGCAGCGGCAGTTCCATCTGGTCGTTGGGGAGTTCAGGATGGCCCGACATTTTCATTTTCCTTGCGAGAAAGGTCACACCCATATGCGGGCGTGACCTGGAAATTCAAGCGGCGGGTTAAAGACAGTTCAGTTGGAGCCAGAAACCTTCTGCTGTTCAGCGTAGATAAGCAGCGGCTTGGCGGCGTCCTCGATCGTGCCCTCGTCCACCACGACCTTCTCCACCGACTCCAGTGTGGGCAGGTCATACATCACATCAAGCAATGCAGCTTCGAGGATGGAGCGCAGGCCACGCGCGCCCGTCTTGCGGCGAATCGCCTTGCGCGCGACGGCATGCAACGCGCCTGGCCGGATCTCGAGTTCCACGCCCTCCATCGAGAACAACTTCTGGTACTGCTTAACCAGCGCATTCTTGGGCTCGATGAGGATCTTGATCAACGCATCTTCGTCGAGTTCCTGCAAGGTGGCCACCACCGGCAGACGACCGACGAACTCGGGGATGAGACCGAACTTGATAAGGTCTTCCGGCTCGACGTTGCGGAAGGTCTCGGAGAGGTTCTTGGCCTCCCGGCTCTTCACCTCGGCCCCGAAACCGATGCCCGCCTTCTCGGTCCGGTTGCGGATGACCTTGTCTAGGCCATCGAAAGCACCGCCGCAGATGAACAGCACGTTGGTAGTATCGACCTGGATGAAATCCTGGTTGGGATGCTTGCGACCACCTTGCGGGGGGATGGACGCCACCGTGCCCTCGATCAGCTTCAGCAGCGCCTGCTGAACCCCCTCGCCCGACACGTCACGGGTGATGGAAGGGTTGTCCGACTTACGGGAAATCTTGTCGATCTCATCGATGTAAACAATGCCCTGCTGAGCCTTATCGACGTCGTAATCGCACTTCTGCAGCAGCTTCTGGATGATGTTCTCGACGTCCTCGCCGACATAACCTGCCTCGGTGAGCGTAGTGGCGTCAGCCATCACGAAGGGGACGTTGAGGAGACGAGCCAAGGTCTGTGCCAGCAGCGTCTTGCCCGAACCGGTCGGGCCGATCAGCAGGATGTTGCTCTTGGACAGCTCGACTTCGTCCTGCCGGCCCGTCAGATGGCGCAGACGCTTGTAGTGGTTGTACACCGCCACCGCCAGGCTGCGCTTGGCTTGCGGCTGACCGATCACATACTGATCGAGGATCTCGCAGATCTCATGCGGCGTGGGCAGCTTGCCCTTGACGCCCTCAGTCTCGACGTCGCCTGCAATCTCATCACGGATGATGTCGTTGCAGAGCTCGATGCATTCGTCGCAGATGAAGACGGACGGACCCGCGATGAGCTTGCGCACTTCATGCTGGCTCTTGCCGCAAAACGAGCAGTAAAGCAGCTTTTCGCCACCCGTCTTCTTTTCCGTCATGGTCTGATTCTCCTCAGGTATCTGCCCGGCTGGTCAGCACTTTGTCGACGAGGCCGTACTCGACGGCAGCTGCGGCAGACATGAAATTATCACGGTCGGTATCTTTCTCGATCCGCTCGATGGGTTGGCCGGTGTGGGACGCCAGCATCTCGTTAAGGCGGGCACGCAGATGCAGGATCTCGCGAGCGTGGATCTCGATGTCGGACGCCTGACCCTGGAAGCCACCCAGAGGCTGATGGATCATCACGCGCGAGTTCGGCAGGCAGAAACGCTTGCCCTTCTCGCCCGCCGCCAGCAGGAAAGCTCCCATGCTGGCCGCCTGGCCGATGCACAGCGTGCTGACGTGGGGCTTGATGAACTGCATGGTGTCGTAGATCGCCATGCCGGCCGTCACCGAGCCGCCCGGGGAATTGATGTAGAAGTGGATGTCCTTGTCGGGGTTCTCCGACTCCAGGAACAGCAGCTGGGCAACGATGAGGTTGGCGGTGACGTCGTTCACCGGGCCGACGAGGAACACCACTCGCTCCTTGAGAAGGCGGGAGTAGATGTCGTACGACCGTTCGCCGCGACCGCTCTGTTCTACCACCATCGGAATCAGGCCAAGGCCGACCGGATCCCAGGTGCTGTGCTGTGGTGTTCCGTTGTTCATCGTCAGTTCTTCCGCGGCTTACGCCGCATTGCCCATCAGTTCATCGAAAGCGACCGGCTTGTCGGTAGCCTTGGCCTTGTCGACCACCCAGCCCACGACATTGTCCTCGATCACCACTGCTTCAGCCTGCGCCAGCCTTTCGGGCTGAGCGTAATACCAGCGTACCAGCTCCGAGGGATCCTCGTAGCTTTGCGCCATCTCTTCCACCAGGGCGCGGATCTGCTCCGGCTTGGCGTGCAATTCCTGGCCCTTGACCAACTCGGCCATGATCAGACCGAGCTTCACACGACGCACCGCCTGCTCGGCAAACCACGCGGGCTCGACCGGAATGTCCTGCGACTTCATGCCGCGCATTTCCAGATCCCGCCGGGCGTTGTCCGCCAGTTGCCGCGATTCCGCCTCGACCAGCGCCTTCGGCACCTCGATAGGGGTGACCGCCAGCAGCGCGTCCATCACCTGCTCTTTCACCTTGGCCTGGATGCGGCGCTTCACTTCCCTCTCCAGGTTGCCCTTCACTTCCTCGCGCAGCTTGGCGACGTCACCGTCTGCCACGCCCAGCGCCTTGGCGAAATCCGCATCGACTTCCGGCAGCACCGGCGCCTCCACCGCCTTCACCGTCACTTCGAACTGCACCGTCTGACCCGCCAGATGCTTGGCGTGGTAGTCCTCCGGGAAGGTCATGTCGAAAGTCTTGCTCTCGCCCGCCTTCAGACCGGTCACCGCGGCCTCGAAATCCTTCAGCATCGAGCCGGCGCCGATAACGAAGGGAAAGTCACTCGCCTGCCCCCCGTCGAAGAGTTCGCCATCCTTGCGGCCAGCGAAATCGATCACGACACGGTCACCTTCCGCTGCAGCACGCTCAGCAATCTGGAACGTGGTGCGCTGCTTGCGCAGCACATCGATGGTCTTGTCCACTTCGGCATCGCCGACGCTCAGGACCGGCCGCTCGATCTGCTGCTCGGACAGATCACCCGGCACGACCTCCGGATAGACCTCGAACACCGCGCTGAATTCCAGCGCATCGCTACCCGCGACATCCTTTGGCTCGATACGCGGGTAACCAGCCACACGCAAATTCTGTTCCCGAACGGTTTCGCCGAACACCTTCTCCACCGCAGCGCCAATCGCCTCGGAGCGGGCCTGAGCACCATAGGTCTGGGCGACGATCTTCATCGGCACCTTGCCCGGCCGGAAACCCGGCATCTTCACGGTGCGAGCCATCCGCTTCAGGCGCGATTCCACTTCCTTGTCGATTTCCGCCATGGGAACGGACATGTCGATGCGGCGCTCCAGTGCGCTCGGGATTTCCTGGTTGGTCTGCATTAAATCGATCCTGAGTGGTCAAAAATACCGCCCGAACGCCCACCAACCCGGCTTACTTCCTATTAAATCCGGGGCTTGCGTGCGACTCGGGCTTGTTTCAAGCAAACTGCAATTCTAGCACAGGGGGCGGGTCTTCCTTCCAGCGGCCATCCGGCCGGAAAATGCGCGCGGGCCGGTGAAAAAATGCGCACTTGGGCGTGGAACTCGCTCTATCGCGTGGCCCTCTGAAGGGTGAGAATGCAAGGCACGGCGTTCCTTGCAGGCCGGCAGGCCAGCAGCGCCGACGCTTCGACGAACCTGCGCCGGGCACCTGGAGCCCGCTAGTTTAGGAGACGTCCCCATGAGCATCTTCAACGCCTACCAAGCCCGCTTCGAAGCCGCCCGTGAAGAGGAGATGTCGATCCAGGAATACCTGGAGCTGTGCAAGGCCGACCGCTCCGCGTACGCCACGGCAGCCGAACGGATGCTCATGGCGATCGGCGAGCCGGAACTTGTCGATACCCGCCTGGACCCTCGCCTCTCCCGCATTTTTTCCAACAAGGTCCTCAAGCTCTACCCCGCCTTCCGCGATTTCTACGGCATGGAGGAAGTGATAGAGCACATCGTGTCGTACTTCCGACACGCCGCTCAGGGGCTGGAGGAAAAGAAACAGATCCTGTACCTGCTCGGCCCAGTGGGGGGCGGCAAGTCCTCGCTGGCCGAGAAGCTGAAGACCCTGATCGAGAAGGTTCCCTTCTATGCGATCAAGGGCTCGCCGGTGCATGAATCGCCGCTGGGCCTCTTCGACGTCACCGAGGACGGTCACATCCTGGAGGACGACTACGGCATTCACCGCCGCTACCTGAACACCATCATGAGTCCGTGGGCGGTCAAGCGCCTGCACGAATTCGGCGGCGACATCACCAAGTTCCGGGTGGTGAAGCTGACCCCATCGGTGCTGCGCCAGATTGCGGTGGCCAAGACCGAGCCGGGTGACGAAAACAACCAGGACATTTCCTCGCTCGTCGGCAAGATCGACATCCGCAAGCTGGAGGAATACTCCCAGGACGACCCGGACGCCTACAGCTATTCCGGCGGCCTCTGCCTGGCCAACCGCGGCTTGCTCGAGTTCGTTGAAATGTTCAAGGCGCCGATCAAGGTGCTGCACCCCTTGCTGACGGCCACCCAGGAAGGTAACTACAAGGGCACGGAAGGCTTCGGCGCGATTCCCTTCGACGGCATCATCATGGCCCACTCGAACGAGTCGGAATGGGTGTCGTTCAAGAACAACAAGAACAACGAGGCTTTCCTCGACCGCATCTACACGGTGAAGGTGCCCTACTGCCTGCGGCTGTCGGACGAGATCCGCATCTACGAGAAGCTGCTCACCCACAGTTCCCTGTCGGAGGCGCCCTGCGCACCCGACACCCTGAAGATGATGTCCCAGTTCGCGGTGCTGTCTCGGCTCAAGGAGCCCGAGAATTCCAGCATCTACTCCAAGATGCGGGTCTATGACGGCGAGAACCTGAAGGACACCGACCCCAAGGCCAAGAGTTTCCAGGAGTATCGAGACTATGCCGGCGTCGACGAAGGCATGACCGGTCTGTCCACCCGTTTCGCCTTCAAGGTGCTGTCCAAGGTCTTCAACTTCGACCACCGCGAGGTCGCCGCCAACCCGGTGCACCTGATGTATGTGCTGGAACAGCAGATCGAGCAGGAGCAGTACCCGCCGGAAGTCGAAGCCCGCTACCTTGGCTTCATCAAGGAGTATCTGGCGCCGCGCTACGCCGAGTTCATCGGCAAGGAAATCCAGACCGCCTACCTCGAGAGCTATTCCGAGTATGGCCAGAACATCTTCGACCGCTATGTGATCTATGCGGACTTCTGGATCCAGGACCAGGAGTTCCGCGACCCGAATACCGGCGAAATCCTTGACCGTTCCGCACTCAACGACGAACTGGAAAAGATCGAGAAGCCGGCCGGCATCAGCAACCCGAAGGATTTCCGCAACGAGGTGGTCAACTTCGTACTGCGCGCGCGCGCCAAGAACGAGGGCCGCAACCCGAGCTGGACCTCCTACGAGAAGCTGCGGGCGGTGATCGAGAAGAAGATGTTCTCCAACACCGAGGACCTCCTCCCGGTCATCAGCTTCAACGCCAAGGCCAGCGCCGATGAGCAGAAGAAGCACCAAGATTTCGTCAACCGCATGATCGAGAAGGGCTACACGGAGAAGCAGGTGCGGCTGCTGTGCGAGTGGTACCTGCGGGTGCGCAAGTCTTCTTGACGCAGTACGGCGTTCCGCGCCCCGGGAGGACGGAACGCCGCCTTACGGCATTGCTGCAGCGCCTGTGACGGCGCTGCCGTGTCCGGACATAGCCGCACACGCGGAACTGCGCCGCAGTCCGGTCACCCCCAGGCAACACCTTCCCCACGCATCGTGGGCTGCCACCGGAGGAAGACAAGGTGCGCATCATCGATCGGCGCTTCGACAGCAAGAACAAGAGTGCGGTTAATCGCCAGCGCTTCATGCGGCGCTTCAAGCAGCAGATCCGTCGCGCGGTTTCGGACGCGATCCAGGGGCGCTCCATCCGCGACCTCAACAATGGAGAGAAGATCTCCATTCCCACCCGCGACCTCTCCGAACCGCATTTCCAGCATGGCCGTGGCGGCGAGTGGGAGCAGGTCTTCCCCGGCAACGACCAGTTCTCCGGTGGCGACCTCATCAACCGTCCCATGGGGGGTGGCGCCGGCGGCTCGGGCGGCGGCAAGGCCAGCAACGAGGGCGAAGGGGAGGATGATTTCGTCTTCCAGCTCTCGCGCGAGGAATTCCTCGACGTCTTCTTCGACGATCTTGCCCTGCCCAATCTCGTCCGCACCCAGCTCGCACGTATTACCGACTACAAGACACAGCGCGCCGGCTTCACCTCGGACGGCGTGCCCGCCAACATCAACATCGTGCGTTCCATGCGGGGCGCGCTGGGCCGCCGGCTGGCGGTCGGCTCGCCCTACAACTCACGGCTGCGCGAGTTGCACAAGGAACTCGAAGCCCTGCTGAAGGAGCAGGACGAAGATAGCGACGAGGTACGCGCCCTGCGGGAAGAGATGGGCAAGCTGCGCGCGAAGATCGAGCGCATCCCCTTCATCGACAGCTTCGACCTTCGCTACAACAACCGGGTGAAGGTGCCGCGCCCCACCACCCAGGCAGTGATGTTCTGCGTTATGGACGTTTCCGGCTCCATGGACGAGGAGAAAAAGGCCACCGCCAAACGCTTCTTCATGCTGCTCTACCTCTTCCTCAACCGCAGCTACGAGCACATCGAGGTTGTCTTCATCCGTCACCACACGGTGGCAAAAGAGGTGGACGAAGATGAGTTCTTCCACTCGCGGGAGTCCGGCGGCACGGTAGTGTCCAGTGCGCTCAACCTGATGCGCGACGTCATCCACCAGCGCTACACCGGTGGCGAATGGAACATCTACGGTGCCCAGGCCTCTGACGGCGACAACTGGGACAACGACTCGCCCATCTGCCGCGAGGTGCTGAGCGAAGCCATCCTGCCGTGGTGCCAGTACTTCGCCTACATCGAGATCACGCCCGGGGAACCACAGAACCTCTGGCGCGAATACGAAAAACTGCAGGGCGCGCACGCCAACTTCGCCTTGCAGCGGATCGAGGAACCGGCCGACATCTATCCGGTGTTCAGAGAACTCTTCAAGAAGAATCTGGCATGAAGCGGACAGAAAAGAAAAAGCCCCTGCCCGGCGGCTCGGAATGGTCCTTCGAGAGCATAGAGCGGTATCACACCGAGATCGCCCGCGTCGCCGCGCAATACGGCCTGGACACCTATCCGGTGCAGATCGAGGTCATCACCGCCGAGCAGATGATGGACGCCTACGCCTCGGTCGGCATGCCGGTGAACTATCACCACTGGTCCTTCGGCAAGCAGTTCCTGGCGACCGAAAAGGGCTACCGCCGTGGACAGATGGGGCTGGCCTACGAAATCGTCATCAACTCCAACCCCTGTATCGCCTACCTGATGGAGGAAAACACCCTGCCGATGCAGGGCCTGGTGATTGCCCATGCGGCCTACGGCCACAACAGTTTCTTCAAGGGCAACTACATGTTCCGCACCTGGACCAATGCGGACGCCATCATCGACTACCTCATCTTCGCCCGGAACTACATCGCCCACTGCGAACAACGCTACGGCGAGGAGGAGGTGGAACTGCTGCTCGACTCCTGCCACGCGTTGATGAATCTGGGCGTGGACCGCTACAAGCGTCCGCCCAAGCTGTCGCTGGCCAAGGAGAAGCTGCGCCAGCAGGAACGCGAGGAGTACCTGCAGACGCAGGTGAACGACCTGTGGCGCACGCTGCCCGCCCACGACACCCACAGCAGCGCCGCGGTGGAACGCCGCTTCCCCGACGAGCCCGAGGAAAACCTGCTCTACTTCATCGAGAAGAACGCGCCGCTGCTGGAGCCCTGGCAGCGCGAGATCGTCCGCATCGTGCGCAAGATCGCCCAGTATTTCTTCCCGCAGCGGCAGACGCAGGTCATGAACGAGGGCTGGGCCACCTACTGGCACTACACCCTGCTCAATACCCTGTACGACGAGGGCCTGCTGGCGGACAGCTTCATGCTGGAGTTCCTGCAGTCGCATACCAACGTCGTCTATCAGCCGCCCTACAACACCCGCTGGTACAACGGCATCAACCCCTACGCGCTGGGCTTCGCCATGTGGCAGGACATACGCCGCATCTGTGAGTCGCCCACCGACGAAGACCGCCGCTGGTTCCCGGAGGTCGCCGGCAGCGACTGGCGCGAGACCTTCGACTTCGCGATGAAGAACTTCAAGGACGAGAGCTTCGTCGCCCAGTACCTGTCGCCCAAGGTGATGCGCGACTTCCGCATGTTCGCGGTGCTGGACGACGACCGCGAGGACAAGCTCAAGGTATCCGCCATCCATGACGACTCCGGCTTCCGCCGGGTGCGCGAGGTGCTGTCGGAGCACTACAACCTCGGCAGCCGCGAGCCCAACATCCAGGTGTGGAACGTGGATCTGCGCGGCGACCGCTCCCTCACCCTGCGCCTGCAGGAGTATCGCCGCCGGCCGCTGGGCGACAGCACCGAGGAAGTGATGAAGCACATCGCCCGGCTGTGGGGCTTCACCGTTCGGCTGGAAGCGGTCGACGAAGACAGCGACGTCGATCTCATCCACGAGACCCGGCTGGAGAAGCGCCGCAACGGCGAGCGCTGAAGGCACCGGCCACGGGCGGCGCCCGGGCCGCCCGATGCGCCCCGGAAGGGCAGCAGCCCGCCCCCGTCGCGGCTGCAAGCACGCCGACGACGGCCCACTGCGGGGGTCCAGCGCTTAGAATCCAGGCTCTTCCCTCTCCGATAGGCCGAAAGACGCCGCCATGTTCTCGCCTGTTCTCCCCATCTATTCCGTCGCCGGCATCCGCGAGATCGAGAAGACCCTCGTACCCACCGCCCGCCCCTCCCTGATGGAACGCGCCGGGCGCGCCGCGGCGGAGGATGCGGTGCGGCTCATCATGGATCGCCCCGGCCCCATCCTCATCGCCTGTGGCCCCGGCAACAACGGCGGCGACGGCTTCGTCATGGCGCGGCAGCTGCGCCAGGCCGGGCGCGACGTCACCGTCGCCTTCGCCGGCAACGCGGAAAGCCTGCCGCCGGAAGCCGCCAAGGCTCATCACGACTATCTTGCCGCTGGCGGCAGCACCGTATGCGATCTGCCGGCCGCACCGGCGCAGGGCTGGGCACTGGTGGTGGACGCCCTGTTCGGCATCGGTCTCACCCGCCCCGTCGAAGGCCGCCTCGCCGCCTGGATCCATACCCTCAACGCCCAGCAAGCGCCGCGCATGGCCCTGGACGTGCCCAGTGGCCTGGATGCGGACACCGGCCGCCTGCTAGGCGCCACCTTCCACGCCACCCACACCACCACCTTCATCGCCCTCAAGCCCGGCCTGCTGACGCTGGACGGCCCCGACCACTGCGGCGAAATCTCGGTGCAGCGGCTGGAGGTCGACGGCCCCGCCTGGGTGCCGGCACTGGGCCGCGCCATCCGCCCCAGCCTGTTCCGCGAGCACCTGGTGCCGCGACCGCGCAACACCCACAAGGGCCTGCATGGCGACGTCGGCATCCTGGGCGGCGACGCCGGCATGGTGGGCGCCGCGCTGCTCGCCGGCCGCGCCGCGCTGTGGCTGGGCACCGGCCGGGTGCTGATCGGCCTGCTGGATGCCCAGGCGCCCGCCGTCGATCCGCTGCACCCTGAACTCATGCTGCGCAAGGCCGACGCCCTGCCCGAGCGGCTCACCGCCCTGGCCGTCGGCCCCGGCCTCGGCACCCGGCCGGAAGCCGCGCCCTTGCTGGCAGCCGCCTTGGCGCGTGACATTCCGCTGGTGCTGGATGCGGATGCCCTCAACCTGCTGGGCCAGGACGCCAGCCTGCGCGACGCCCTGCTCCAGCGCAGCGCGCCCACCGTGCTCACGCCCCATCCGGCCGAAGCCGGCCGCATGCTGGGCAGCGACACCGCCAGCGTGCAGCGCGACCGCCTCGCCGCCACACTGGAACTGGCCCGCCGCTTCCACTCGCTGGTGGTGCTCAAGGGTTGCGGCAGTCTCATCGCCACGCCCGAGGGCAACTGGTATGTGAATGGCACCGGCCACCCGGGCATGGCCACCGCTGGCATGGGCGACGTGCTCACCGGCCTGGTCGTCAGCCTGCTGGCCCAGGGCTGGCCGGCGGAATCGGCGTTGATCGCCGCAGTCCACCTGCACGGCGCCGCCGCCGACCGCTTGGCGCGGGAAGGCATAGGCCCCATCGGCCTCACCGCCGGCGAAGTCATCGATGCCGCCCGCGGCGTCTACAACGGCTGGCTCATCGAGGCTACTCGCGGCCGTTGATCAAGCGCCCCGCCGCTCGCCCGGCGTCATGCCGAAGCGGCGGCGGAAGGCGCGGTTGAAGTAGGACAGGTCGGAGAAGCCGACCGCATAGGCGATCTCGCCCACCCGCGCCCGGCCGTTGCAGGCCAGTTGCCGCTCCGCCGCCAGCAAGCGCTGCTCCAGCAGATGGCCGGTGAAGGTCTGGCCCTGCTCCTTGAACAACGCCTGCAGCGTGCGCGGCGCCAGGTTCAGGTAGCCCGCCACCGCCGCCAGGTCCAGCGCCGGCTCGCCCAGGCGGGCACGGATGTAGGCGCAGCCGCGGCGGAACAGTTCCCGCCGCACCGCCGCCCGCGCCGCCTCCCCGGCCTGCTCCTGCACACCGATGGCCACCGCCAGCAGGTCCATGAAGCAGCCCGCCGCATGATCAGCCGCCGTCGCGTCCAGCGAGGCCGCGGTGCGCGCCAGCGTGCCGGCATAGCCGAGGAAGAGTTCGCTCGCGCCGCCGGGCACCAGCGGCCGCGCCACCGCCTCGCCCAGCTCGGCGTTCCGCGCCGCCAGGCCGGCCAGCGGCACGCGGAAGCAGGTCATGCTCACTTCTTCCTGGAAATCCAGCTCGAAGGGTGAGATGCCGAAGTTGATGCTGACGCCGGCGCGGGCAACCAACTGCTCCCGCCCGTTCTGCCGCAGCCGGCAGCGGCCGCGATGGTGCAGATTGATGAAGGCCCAGCCGCTCTCGCCGCCGCTGCCGCCACGCCTCACCCGGTAGGACTCCGCCTCCAGGCTGTTCACCGCCAACGTGCCCAGGTCCAGCGCCCGCAGCCGTGCGCGGAAGGGGCGGCCGCCGCCGGAACGCTCAGTGCGCACCCGCAGGAAGGCGTCGCACACCGCGTCGTTCCAGAACGCCACGCCGTCACGCTCCGACAAGCCTTCGGTACTCCAGGTCCGCATCACGCCCATGACGACTCCCCTTGGCAAGCCCAGGCGGCGGATCAGGACAATCCGCCATGCGCCTCCGTCCAAGACCGGCCACCGGCGGCTGCCGATACTGCCTGACGCCAAGACGCATCCCGCAACGATTGCGCGAAGCCTGCCCGCACGCTATCCGCTTCTTGCATCGACGAAACGTCGCGGCGCCCCGACCCGTATCGACAGAGAGAGGCCCACGAAGATGAACGCCCCGCACGATCCGCAACTGCAGACCTACGCTCCCTACATTGGCGGCCGCACCTGGGAGTCCGCCGATCAACCGGTCACGCCGGTGATCAACCCCTACACCCGGGAACCCATCGCCCTGGTGCGGCAGGCCACCGCCGCCGACATCGACGCCGCCATCACCGCCGCGCAGGAAGCGCAGAAAGCCTGGGGCAAGACCCTGGCCTCCGAGCGCGAGGCCATCCTCTGCCGCGCCGCCGACATCGTCGAGAAGCGCCGCATGGAGATCGCCAAGGTGCTGATCGAGGAAGGCGGCAACGTCTTCGGCAAGGCGATGTTCGAGTGCGACTACATGATCAGCACCTTCCGCATCGCCGCCGGCCAGGCACGCGACGTGCGCGGCGAAACCATGCCGGCGGACGCGCCGGGCCGCATCTCGATGACGGTGCGCCAGCCGCTGGGCGTGGTCGCCGGCATCGGCCCCTTCAACGCCCCCTTCCTGCTCACCGGCAAGAAGCTCGCGCCGGCGCTGGCCGCCGGCAATGCCTTCGTGCTCAAGCCCTCGCCCTACACCCCGCTGGCGGCGCTGAAGTTCGCCGAAATCCTGGAAGAAGCCGGCCTGCCGCCGGGCGTGTTCAACGTCATCCCGACCACCAACGAAGCGCTGGGCGACAAGCTGTTCGCCGACCCGCGGGTGAAGCTGGTGACCTTCACCGGCTCGGCCAGAACCGGCCGCATCCTCGCCGAGCTGGCCGGCCGCTACATGAAGCGCATCGTGCTGGAACTGGGCGGCAAGAGCCCCATCGTCATCCTCGCCGACGCCGACCTGGACTACGCGGTGCGCGCCGCCGCCTTCGGCATCTTCTTCAACCAGGGCCAGGTGTGCATGGCCAATTCCCGCATCATCGTCGAGGCGCCCATCTACGAACGCTTCTGCGCAGCCTTCGCCGCCAAGGTTCGCACCGTGCCCTACGGCGACCCGGCCAACCCCGGCACCGCGGTCGGCCCGCTGATCAACCCGGCGCAGTGCGACTTCATCCGCGGCCACATCGACGACGCCCTCGCCAAGGGCGCCCGCCTGCTCACCGGCGGCGAACGCCACGGCGCCATCTTCGAGCCCTCGGTGCTGGCTGGCGTCAGGCCCGGCATGGAGGTGTACAACGAGGAGAGCTTCGGCCCGCTGGCCTCCGTCCTGGAAGCGCGCGACTACGAGCATGCGGTGGAGCTGGCCAACGACACCTCCTACGGCCTCTCCTCCGGCATCGTCACCAACGACCTGCAGAAGGCCTTCGATTTCGCTCTGCGGGTGGAAGCCGGCGCGGTGCACATCAACGACAACTCCTTCGACGACGATCCCAACGCCCCCTTCGGCGGCCAGAAGGACAGCGGCTACGGCCGCGAGAACGGCCGCTATTCGGTGGCCGACATGACCGAGCTGAAGTGGATCACCGTGCAGCTCGGCCAGCGCCAGCTGCCGTTCTGAGCGGCAAGGACGCCGCCGGCGGGCCAGTCTCACGGCCCGCCGGCCCTGCCGGGCAAGCGGAAGCCTCGCAACGCTTGCCGGCGCGCCGACGCGGATTACAATCGATGCAACCCCAAGCAGCCAGAGTTCATGCAGAAACTCAGCATCGACCGCCTCCAGCCCGGCATCTTCATTTCCCTCGCCTCCGTGGGCTGGCTGCGCCATCCCTTCCTGATCAACGAGTTCCGGCTCTCCAGCGAGAAGCAGATCCAGACGCTGCGCGAGATGGGCCTGACCGAGATCGCCTGGGACCCGGCGCGCAGCAGCGCCCAGCCCCTGCCTGAGCGTGCCGGCGCCGCTGCCCAGGGCGGCCCCGCCGACGAGGAAGACTTCGGCAGCGCCGCCCTGGCCGGCATGCTGGACGAGAAGCGCGAGCGCGCCGCCCAGTTGCGCCAGCAGCGCGAGGGCCTCGCCCGGCGCGAGCGCCAGTACGAGCAGGAAGCCATCGCCGCCGGCGAGATCCTCAAAGGCTTCGCCGCCAAGCCGGCGGAATCCCACGCCAAGGCCAGGAACCTGGTGGGTGGCGTGGTCAGCGGACTGGTCGGAAGCGAGAGCATGGTCATCCACCTGGTGAACCAGAAAAGCCGCGAGGCCGGCATCGCCTTCCACTCGCTCAACGTCATGGTGCTGTCGCTGCTGCTGGGCCGCGCCGCCAAGCTGAGCGAGGAAGAGCTGAAGCTGCTGGGCCTGGGCGCGCTGCTCCACGACATCGGCAAGGCGGAGATCCCCGCCCGCGTGCTGCGCAGCCATGCCCGCACCCCGCCCGAGGAAGCGTTCTACCGCGCCCACATCGGCTACGGCATCAAGGCGGTGGCGGCAGTGCGCGAACTGCCGGTACCGGTGCGCAACATCATCGCCTGCCACCATGAGCACTGGGACGGCAGCGGCTTTCCCAACGCCCTGGCCGGCGAGAAGATCCCGCGGCTGGCGCGCTTCGCCGCCATCGGCAACCGCTACGACAATCTGTGCAACCCCTTCGACCTGCGTGAAGCCAAGACGCCGGCCGAAGCGCTGCGGCAGATGTTCCGCAGCGAAGCCGCCCACTTCGACCCGGCGTTGCTGCAGCTCTTCGTCCGCACCATGGGCGTGTATCCGCCAGGCAGCTTCGTCGCCCTCTCCAACGGCGCCGTCGGCCTGGTGGTGGAGACCCACTCGGACGACCTGCTGCGGCCGCTGGTGATGCTCCACGACGCCGATGTGCCACGCAACGAAGCCATGCTGCTGGACCTGAAGGAGGTGGACCTCAAGGTCGCCAGCGCCCTCAGCCCGGCCAAGCTGCCGGTGGAAGTGGTGGAGTACCTCGCCCCGCGCGGCCGGGTGGACTACTACGTCGAGGGCAGCGGCTGAGCACTCACCCGCGCGCTTTCTCCATCGCTGCACCGGCCGGGCCCGCTCCCGCCGATAACAAGAACAAGAACCATGCCCGACTCCCCTACCCACCTGTTGCGCGCCGTCCTGCTGCTGCTCGGCGCGCTCGTTCTCTTCGTGCTGCTGGACGCCACCTCCAAGTACCTTGGCCGCAACTACCCGGTGCCCATGCTGGTGTGGACGCGCTACGTGGTGCATTTCCTGTTGATGGTGGTGTTCCTCGCGCCGTCGATGCGGCTGCGGCTGGTGAACACCCGGCGCCCGACCCGCCAGGTGGTGCGCTCGCTCTGCCTGCTGGGCACCACCTTCTGTGCCATGGCGGCGCTGTCGCGCATGCCGCTGGCGGAAACCACCGCCATCGTCTTCGCCGCGCCGCTCATCGTCACCCTGCTCGCCCGGCCAGTGCTGGGAGAACGCATCGGCGCGCTGCGCTGGGTGGCGGTCACCGTCGGCTTCGTCGGCGTGCTGCTCATCGCCCGCCCCGGTAGCGGCCTGGTGGCGGAAGGCATCGCCTTCGCCCTGGGCGGCGCAGTCAGTTATGCCATCTACCAGATCCTCACCCGCCAGCTCTCGCCCACCGAGAACCCTGTGACCATGCTGTTCTACACCGCGCTCATCGGCAGCGCCGGCATGTCGCTGGCCTTGCCCTGGATCTGGGGCGGGCCGATGCCGGGGCTGGTGGACGGGCTGCTGTTCCTGTCCATGGGCGTGTATGGCGGCCTCGGCCACTTCCTGCTCATCCGCGCCTTCCGCGACGCGCCGGCCTCGGTGCTGTCGCCCATCCTCTACGTGCAACTGGTGTGGGCCACGCTGTTCGGCTGGCTGGTGTTCGACCATGTGCCGGACGGCGCCGCGCTTGGCGGCATCCTGACCATCGCCGTGGCCGGCGCCATCATCGCGCTGGACAGCCGCCGCCCGCGGCCCGCGGTGGAGCCGGGCTGAGGCCGGCCGGGTCCGTTGCGGCCGGGGGCCGGTGCTAAAATCGCCCGGTCAACCTAGAAGCGACTCCACTCATGACTCTTTCCGAGCAGCTCCGCGTCGAGATCCAGCGCAACGTCGCCACCTCCCTGGCCGAGGACATCGGCACCGGCGACCTCACCGCCCGCCTCATCCCCACCGATACCGATGCCCGCGGCCGTGTCATCACCCGCGAGAACGCGGTGGTATGCGGCACGGCCTGGTTCGACGCCGCCTTCGCCGCGCTGGACCCGGCCTCCACCGTGCTTTGGCATGTGCGCGACGGCGACCGCGTCGAAGCCGGCCAGACCCTGTGCGACGTGGTGGCCGGCGCCCGCACCCTGCTCACCGCCGAACGCACCGCGCTGAACTTCCTGCAACTGCTCTCCGGCACCGCCACCGTCACCCGCCGCTTCGTGGACGCGGTGGCCGGCACCCGCGCCCGGATCATCGACACCCGCAAGACCCTGCCCGGCCTGCGCCTGGCGCAGAAGTACGCGGTGGCGGTGGGCGGCGGCACCAACCACCGCATCGGCCTGTATGACGGCATCCTGATCAAGGAGAACCACATCATCGCCGCCGGCGGCATCCGCCAGGTGGTGGAACAGGCGCGCGCCATCGCGCCGTCCAACGTCTTCATCGAGGTCGAGGTGGAGAACCTGGAAGAGCTGCGCGAGGCGCTGGATGCGGGCGTCACCATGGTACTGCTGGACAACATGAGCCTGGAGGAAATGGCCGAGGCGGTGCGCATCACCAATGGCCGCGCCGAGCTGGAAGCCTCCGGCGGCGTCAGCTTCGACAAGGTGCGCGCCATCGCCGAAACCGGGGTGGACCGCATCTCCATCGGCAGCCTGACCAAGGACGTCACCGCGCTGGACCTCTCGCTGCGCCACGTCGAGGAATGAGGCGGCTGGCATGAGCCGGCTCCCGCAAAGCAGAACGGCCCGCACCTGCGGGCCGTTCCGTTTTTCAGCGCCGGGCGAACCGTCCGCCGGCACCATCACTCAATGGCCATCACTCAATGGCCGGCGTCCATCGCCGCCGCACCGCCACCGCCCGCTGGCTGGCGCTGCGGCTTGGCCAGCCAGATCAGCGCCGCCAGCCCCAGCAACAACAGGCCGGACAGCCAGAAGTACTCGTTGGCCGACAGCATGTAGGCCTGGGCGTTGAGCTGGCGCTCGATCTGCGCCAGCGCCGCGTCCCGGCTCATACCCAGCGACATCAGGCTGTCCAGGTAGCTGCGCGCCGCCGGCTCGTAGGCATTCACATGTTCCGCCAGCTGGGCGTGGTGCATGGAGGCACGGTTCTCCCAAGTGGTGGTGGACACCGAAGCGCCCACCGCCGCCGCCACCATGCGCAGGAAGTTGGACAGGCCGGACGCCGCCGGAATGCGATCCGGCGACAGGCCGGACAGGGTCAGCGAAGTCAGCGGAATGAAGAAGGCCGCCACCGCCGCGCCCTGGATCAGCTGCGGCAGCACCAGTTGCCACGGCCCCACGCCCAGGGTGAATTCGGAGCGCATGAAATTCACCACCGCGAACAGGATGAAGGCGGCGCTCGCGTACAGCCGCGGATCGGTCTTGTGCAGCGTCTTGCCCACCACTGGCGACAGGATCATGGCGAAGATGCCGATGGGCGCGGTCACCAGCCCCGCCCAAGTGGCGGTGTAGCCCAGGTATTGCTGCAGCCACAGCGGCATCAGCACCACGCTGCCGAAGAACATGCCGTAGCCGAGCGCGATCGCCACCACGCCGGTGGAGAAGTTGCGCCGTTTGAACAGCGATAGATCGACGATGGGATGTTTCTCACCCAGTTCCCAGATCAGGAAGAAGCAGAAGCCCACCACCGCGGTCACCCCCAGGGCGACGATCTGGCCGGAGGCGAACCAGTCCAGCTCCTTGCCCTTCTCCAGCATCACCTGCAGCGCGCCTACCCACAGCACCAGCAGGCCGAGGCCGACCACATCTATCGGCAACTTGCGGATGGGCGACTCGCGGTGGCGGAAGATGCGCCAAGTGACCAGGCCGGCGAGCAGGCCGGCGGGCACGTTGATGTAGAAGATCCACGGCCAGGACATATTGTCCGAGATCCAGCCGCCGAGGATGGGCCCCAGCACCGGCGCGATCAGCGTCGTCATCGACCAGGCCGCCAGCGCCGCGCCCGCCCTGGCGCGCGGAAAGCTCTGCAGCAGCAGCGCCTGCGACAGCGGAATCATCGGCCCGGCTACCAGGCCCTGCAGCACGCGGAAGGCGATCAGCATTTCCAGGCTGCTGGAGAGACCGCACAGCAGCGAAGCCAGCACGAACAACAGCACCGAGCCGACGAACAGCCGCACCTGGCCGAAGCGCTGGGTGAGCCAGCCGGTGAGCGGCATGGAGATGGCGTTCGCCACCGCGAAGGAGGTGATCACCCAGGTGCCCTGGCTGGGGCTGACGCCGACGTCGCCGGAGATGGCTGGGATGGACACGTTGGCAATCGTCGTGTCCAGCACGTTCATGAAGGTGGCGAGCGACAGCGACACCGTGGCGACGGCCAAGGTGCGGCCGCTCAGCGGCGGTGGCGGCGTAGGTGTAGGCGCGGCGGCCTGCATGGCAGCGTCTCCGCTCAGCGCAGCGCGGCCAGCGGCGCATGGCCGGCCGCCGGACTGCCGGCCACCGGACTGCCGCGCGACACCGCGGCGCCGAGGTTGGCGGCAACGATGGCCTTCACCCGCTGGCGCGCGCCATCGGGCAGCGCGGGCATGGCTTCGCTGCTGCGGCGCGCCGTCACCCCGGCGCTGGCCAGCGGCTGGCCGTCGCCCGGATCGCGCCTATCCACATCCACCACCATGGAGAGGCCGATGCGCAGCGGGTGCGCCTTCAGCTCCTCCGGGTCCAGCGCGATGCGCACCGGCACCCGCTGCACCACCTTGATCCAGTTGCCGGTGGCGTTCTGCGCCGGCAGCAGGGCGAAGGCGGAACCAGTGCCGGCGGCCAGGCCGACGACACGGCCGTGGTACTCCACCTTGCTGCCGTAGAGGTCGGCGGTAAGCACCGCGCGCTGGCCGGGATGCATGCCGCCCAGCTGGGATTCCTTGAAGTTGGCCTCCACCCACAGGCTGTCCAGCGGCACCACCGCCATCAGCGGCTGCCCCGGCGACACCCGGGTGCCCACCTGCACGCTGCGCTTCACCACCTGGCCGGCGATGGGCGCCGGCAGCCTGGCGCGCTGCAGCGCCAGCCAGGCCTCTTCCACCTTGGCGGCGGCCTGGGCCACGCTGGGGTGCTGCTCCACCGTGGTGTTGTCGATCAGCGCATGGTTGGAGGCGCGCTGCTCGCGGGCATTCGCCAGCGCCGCCTCGGCCGCGTTCACCGTGCTGCGGGCGTGCTGCAGTTCTTCGCCGGACACCGCGCCGGTGCCGGTGAGCGCCTCGCGCCGGCGCAGGTCGTCGCGGGCGCGGGCGAGATCGGACTCGCGCTGCGCCACGGTGGCGTCCAGCGAGGCGCCGGTGGCGAACAGCGTGCGCACATCGCGCACGGTGCGCGCCAGCGCGGCTTCCGCCTGGTCCAGCGCCACCTGGGCGTCGGCCGGGTCCAGTTCCACCAGCACGGTACCGGGCTGCACCTGGTCGGTGTCGTCGGCATGGATGGCCAGCACGGTGCCGGCGATCTGCGGGGTGATCTGCACCACGTCGCCAGCCACGTAGGCGTCGTCGGTATCCACATGGTGGCGCGCCTCCAGCGCCCACCAGGCGCCCCAGGCGATGCCTATGGTGCCGAACACCAAGGCGGTCAGCAGCAGCATGGCGGGGCGCCGGCGCGGCGCGGAACTGGCGGGAGAAGGGTTTTCCGTGTCGGACATGATGTCTCCGGGAATCAGGATTGGGCTGCGGCCGGCGTGGCCGAGAAGCCGCCGCCCAGGGCGCGGCTGAGTTCGATGGCGTTGTCGCGGCTGCGGGCGGCCAACTCCACCGCCTGGCGGCGCTGCTCCAGCACCTGGGTTTCCACGCTCAGCACGGTGAGGTAGTTGGAAAGCCCTTCGCGGTAACGCAGCAGGGCAAGGCGATACGCCTCCTCCGCCGCCGCCTGCGCCTGTTGCTGCTCGGCGCGCTGGCGATCCAGCGCCTGCCAGGACACCAGCCGGTCGGCCACGTCCTGCAGCGCGCCCAGCACCGCGCCGTTGTATTGCTCCACCGCTTCGTCCTGCTCCGAGTAAGCCTGGGCGAGACCGGCGCGCAGGCGGCCGCCGTCCAGGATAGGCAGGCTGAGCGCCGGGGCGATGCCGACGATGCGGCTGTCGCTGCGCAGGAAGTGGTCGAAGCCCACCGCCTGCAGGCCGACGAAGGCGGACAGATTCACGTTCGGGTAGAAGGCGGCCTTGGCGGCATCCACGCTGGCGCCGGCGGCACGGGCGCGGGCAAGGCGGGCCTGCAGGTCCGGCCGGCGGCCGACGAGGTCTGCCGGCACTTCCGGCGGCAGCGTGGCCACGGGCGCCAGCGCCGGGCGGCTCAGCTGGCGGCCGCGCTCGGGCCCGGCGCCCACCAGCGTCGCCAGTTGGTTGCGCAGCAGGGCGATCTGCTCGTCCTCCGCCGCCAGCGTGGTGCGTGCGGCGAACACCGCGGACTCGGACTGGCGCAGCTCCACCCGCGTCTCCAGGCCGGCCGCTTGGCGCGCCGCGGTCAATTCGCCGATGCGGCTGCGCTGCGCCACGGTGGCGGCCGCCAGATCGCGCAGCGCGTAATGGTGATCCAGCTCGCCGTAGGTGCGCACCACCGCGGCGGCCAGCACCAGCCCGGCCTGGCTGCGCTCCAGCTGCGCCGCCTCGACACCGCTCATGGCCGCCTGCAGGCGGGCGCGGTTGCGGCCCCAGAAATCCAGCTCGAAGCTGAAGTCCAGCGTCGCTTCCGGCGTGTTGGCGTAGTTGCCGGCATAGGGCGCCGGCACCATGCCATAGGCGCTGTAGCGCTGGCGGGTGGCCGAGGCAGTGGCGGAAACCGAGGGCTGCAGCGCGGCGCCAGCCTGCGCCGCCTGGGCGCGCGCCTGGGCGATGCGGGTTTCCGCCACCCGCAGGTCGGGACTGCCCTGCAGCGCTTCCTGCACCAGGGCATCCAGCTGCGGATCGCCGTAGCCCCGCCACCAGCCCTCTTCCACCGCTGCGCCGTGGGCGCCGGTGGCGAGCTGGGTGCCGATGCCGGCGGTATCGTGCAGACTGGCATTCGGACCGAGGCCGCCGGGCGATGCACATGCGGCCAGCGCCAGCGTTACCGCCAGGGCCAGCAGGCGACGTCCGCGGCGGAGGCGGGAGAAACCCGCCGGGACCAGGCCAGGGCCGCCTCGAAAGCCGCCCGGGCCGGAGCATTCAGCCTGCCCGGATACCGATTGGATTGTAGTTTTGCTGTTTAGCACGTTACTGCCTATGCAGGTATTTGCTTAAAAAAATTCAGCTTCCAGAAAAGCTGATTTCATTATTCGCCACGATGCGCTTGAGGAAACCGATCAGCGTATCCAGCTCTTCCTGGCTGAAGCCTTGAAGATGGGCGTTGAGCAGATCGACCACCGGCGGAATCACCTGGGGATAGAGCGCCTTGCCGGCCTCGGTCATCTCCAGGTGCACCACCCGGCGGTCTTCCTGGCTGCGCACCCGGCGGATGAAGCCCTTTTCTTCCAGGCGGTCGATCATCCGCGTCATCGAGCCGGTGTCGGTGTTGGTGCAGCGGCACAGCTCGGCGGCGGTACAGCCGGGGCGGGCCTGCACCCGCACCAACACCAGCCACTGCGCACTGGTCAGGCCCAGGGGCGCCAGCTTCACGTCCAAGGCGTTGATCATGCGCGAGCGCACCGAGCCGATGTAGAAGCCCAGGCTTTCTTCGGCCTGGTAGCCTTCCACGGAGTACAGCGGCTTCGAATCGGAGGATGGGGCTTGGGAGTCCGGCACAGCGTTTCAACGGAAAACGGGATTACGAGGCCGGACAATACCTGCCTATGCAGTTAATGGCAAGCCAGCCATTAGCTGGCTATGTGATTCCGCTCACACGTGGGCGACGATGAAGGCCTTCACCGCATCCACGTCCGGCGCCATCACTTCCACCCGCTGCGGCAAGGCTTCGATGCCGGCGAGGTCGGCCGGGCGTTCCGGCTCCTGGTCCAGCGCTTCGCGGATGGTTTCGGCGAACTTCACCGGCAGCGCGGTTTCCAGCACCAGCAGCGGTACGCCGGCCGGCAGCGACGGCAGTTGCTCGAAGGCGACCTTGAGACCATCGGCGGTGTGGGTGTCCACCATGGTGGCGTAGTCGGCGTAGACCTTGCGGATGGTGGCCAGGCGGTCGGCATGGGTGCTGCGGCCGGAGGCGAAGGCGAAGTCGCCCAGGCGGCCGAAATGCGGCGTGCTGGTGAGGTCGAAGGCGCCACCGGCATCCACCTGCTTCCACAGCGAGGCGACGATCTCCGGGTTGCGGCCGACCAGGTCGTAGACGAAGCGCTCGAAGTTGGAGGCCTTGGAGATGTCCATCGACGGGCTGGAAGTGACGTAGGTCTCGGCGGTCTTGCGCGGGCGGTAGATGCCGCTGCGGAAGAACTCGTCCAGCACGTCGTTCTCGTTGGTGGCGAGGATGAGCTTCGCCACCGGCAAGCCCATCTGGCGGGCGATGTGGCCGGCGCAGATGTTGCCGAAGTTGCCCGAGGGCACGCAGAAGGCGATCTGCTGGTCGTTGTTCTCGGTAGCGGCGAAGTAGCCCTTGAAGTAGTAGACGATCTGCGCCGCGACCCGCGCCCAGTTGATGGAGTTGACCGCGCCGATCTTGTACTTCGCCTTGAAGGCGTGGTCGTTGGACACCGCCTTCACGATGTCCTGGGCGTCGTCGAACATGCCGGTGACGGCGATGTTGTGGATGTTGTCGTCCTGCAGCGAGTACATCTGCGCGCGCTGGAAGGCGCTCATCTTGCCGTGGGGCGAGAGCATGAACACCCGCACGCCGTGCTTGCCGCGCATGGCGTATTCGGCGGCGGAGCCGGTGTCGCCGGAGGTGGCGCCGAGGATGTTGATGGTCTCGCCGCGCTTGTCCAGCACGTACTCGAACAGGTTGCCGAGCAGCTGCATCGCCATGTCCTTGAAGGCCAGCGTCGGGCCGTTGGACAGCTCCAGCAGGCCGAGGCGGCCCTGTTCCAGCCAGCGCACCGGAGTGATGTCGGCCGGGTCGTCGCCGGTGCGGGCGTGGCGATAGGTGTCGGCGGTGTAGGTCTTGTCGCAGATGGCCTTGAGGTCGGCCGCCGGGATGTCGGTGATGAACTTGGACAGGATGGCGAAGGCCAGCTCGGCATAGGACAGCGAGCGCCAGGCGTCCAACTCGGCCCGCGTCACCTGCGGATAGGTCTCCGGCAGGTAGAGGCCGCCGTCCGGCGCCAGGCCGCCAAGCAGGATGTCGCAGAACTGGGGGTTGGCGGGCTGGCCGGCGTGGCCGCGGGTGGAGATGTACTTCACGGAACGATCCTCGGAGTCGGAAGGAAGGGAACGCGGCCAGCGCCGGCGTCCGGGGCACCGTCGCGGTGCAAAGGCGGAATTCTAGCGGGTAGTGCCGGCGGGTAGTTGTTTGCCGTTTCGCCCGCCAGCTGGCAGTGGGAGGCACTCCCGCGGCCAGCCAGCGTTTACACTGCGCCCTGCCCGCTTCCCGCCCATGTCATGACCCGCTACGAAAGCCTCGCCCTGGAAACCGAGCAGCGCATCCGCGACGGCCTGCTGCGCGCCGGCGAGCGCCTGCCCTCGGTGCGCAAGGCCTGCCACAGCCTGCGCCTGAGCCCCTCCACCGTGCTCAAGGCCTACTACCTGCTCGAGAGCCGCGGGCTGATCGAGGTGCGGCCGCAATCCGGCTACTACGTGAAGGCGCGGCTCTCGCGGCCGCTGCCGGAGCCGGAGATGACGCGGCCGCCGGCCACTTCCACCGCGCTGGAGGTGAGCGACTTCATCTTCGAGATACTGGAGTCGGTGAAGGATCCGGCGGTGGTACCGCTGGGCTCCAGCTTCCCCAGCCCCTTCCTCTTTCCGCTGGCCCGGCTCGGCCGCTTCCTCGCCGCCGCCGCCCGGCACATGGACCCGCTGGCCACCGTCACCGACCTGCCGCCGGGCAACGAGGAGCTGCGGCGGCAGATCGCCCTGCGCTACATCGCCCACGGCGGTGCGCTATCGCCGGACGAGATCGTCATCACCTCCGGCGCCATGGAGGCGCTCAACCTCTGCCTGCAGGCGCTGACCCGGCCGGGCGACCTGGTGGTGGTGGAATCGCCCAGCTTCTACGCCGGCCTGCAGGCGATAGAGCGGCTGGGGCTGCGGGTGGTGGAGATCCCCACCCATCCGCGCGACGGCATCAGCCTGCCGGCGCTGGCCGAGGCGCTGCAGCGCCATCCGGTGAAAGCCTGCCTGCTGATGGCAAATTTCCAGAACCCGCTGGGCAGCCTGATGCCGGAGGCGCACCGGCGCGAGCTCGTCGCCCTGCTCGCCCGCCACCAGGTGCCCTTGGTGGAGGACGACACCTATGCCGAGCTCTATTTCGGCAAGGAGGCGCCGCTGGCGCTGAAGTCGCTGGACCGCCAGGGCCTGGTGCTGCATGTCTCCAGCTTTTCCAAGAGCCTGGCGCCCGGCTACCGCATCGGCTGGGTGGCGGCCGGCCGCTACGCCCGCGCCATTCAGCGCCTCAAGCTCGCCACCAGCCTCGCGACCACGGTGCCGGTGCAGATCGCCCTGGCCGATTTCATGCGCCAGGGCGCCTTCGACACCCACCTGCGCCGGCTGCGCGGCGCGCTCGAACTGCAGGAAGCCGACATGGCCGCCGCGGTGGAGCGCCACTTCCCGCCCGGCACCCGGATGACGCGGCCGCGCGGCGGCTACTTCAGCTGGGTGGAGCTGCCGGCTGGCAGCGACGCGCTGGCGTTGCACCGCGCCGCCCTCGCCCGCGGCATCAGCATCGCCCCCGGGCCCATCTTCTCCGCCAAGCGGGAATACGGCCACTGCATCCGCCTCAACTTCGGCCACCCTTGGTCCGCCCCGCTGGAGCAGGCGATGGCCACCCTGGGCCAGCTCGCCGCCGAAGCCCCCTCCGCCCCGGCCTGACACCCCGATGACGCCGACCCGGCGGCGCGCCACCGAGCCGCCGCGGCGCTTGATATTCCGCGCCGCCGCAGCCATTTAAAGGGGGACGGGAATTCCCCGGTTTGCCGCAGGGAGTCTGAGCATGCAGTTCCAGGACTACTACCAGGCGCTGGGAGTGACACGGGAAGCCAGCGCGGAGGACATCAAGAAGGCTTTCCGCAAGCTCGCGCGCAAATACCATCCGGACGTCTCCAAGGAGCCGGATGCCGAGCAACGCATGAAAGAGGTCAACGAGGCCTATGCGGTGCTGTCCGACCCGCAGCGCCGCGCCGCCTACGACCAGCTGTCGCAGGGCCGCCGGCCGGGCGAGGACTTCCGCCCGCCACCGGATTGGGACGCCGGCTTCGAGTTCTCCAGCGGCTCGCCCTTCGGCAACGCCGATTTCAGCGACTTCTTCGCCGAGCTGTTCGGCCGCATGAACGCCGGCAGCGGCGCCGGGCCGAACGGGCGCCACCGCGGCGAAGACCACCACGCCCGGGTGGTGCTGGACCTGGAGGACAGCTTTACCGGCGCCACCCGGCAGATCTCGCTGCGCGTGCCGGAGCTGACCGCCGACGGCCACGTCGCCCTGCGCACCCGTACGCTGGAGGTGCGCATACCGCGCGGCGTGCGCGAAGGGCAGGTCATCCGCCTCGCCGGCCAGGGGGCGCCCGCCTTCGGCAATGCGCCGGCCGGCGACCTGCTGCTGGAGGTGAGCTTCCGCCCGCATCCGCGCTTCCGTGCCGAGGGCCGCGATCTGCACCTCGGCCTGCCGGTGGCGCCCTGGGAAGCAGCGTTGGGTGCGGTTGTGGAAGTGGCGCTGCCGGAGAACACGCTGAAGGTGCGCATTCCCGCCGGCGCCCAGCACGGCCGCCAGCTCAGGGTGCGCGGCAAAGGCCTGCCCGGCGATCCGCCCGGCGACCTGCTGCTGGATCTGCGCATCGTGCTGCCGCCGGCGGACACCCCGCAGGCGAAGGCGCTGTATGAAACCATGGCGCGGGACATGGCTTTCGACCCGCGCGCCGAAGCGAGGAGCTGACCATGCACAACGACAAGGACATCCCCACCGGCAGCGCGCTGGAGGACTGCTGGCTGCCGCTGGAACAGGTGGCTGCGGCCTGCGCGGTCGAGCCGGAATGGCTGCTGCGCCACATCGAGGACGGCCTCTTCGTCGGCATGGCCAGCGTCGGCGGCACCTGGCGCTTCTCCACCATCGGTCTCGCCAGGGCCCGGCGCATGCGCGAACTGGAACGCAACTTCGACGCGGTGCCGGAGCTCGCCGCCCTGGTGGCCGACATGCTGGAGGAGATGGACCGGTTGCGCGCCCGCCTGCGCCGCGCGGGCCTGGCCTGAACGGCGCACCGGGGCAAGGCCGGCGCGGCAGCACCGGCAGGCACTTGGAAGCCGGCCTTGCAGCCCCAATCTGCAGGCTACCGGCGCCAGCAAGCCATGACATCACCCGCCGGCCAGGAGCCCTCATGAACGACAAACTGCATCTCGCCTGTCCCCACTGTGCCGCCATCAACCGCCTGCCAGCGCAGCGCCTGAGCCAGCAGCCGGCCTGCGGCAGCTGCCACCAGGCGCTGTTCACCGGCCAGCCGCTGGCGCTGAACGAGGAAGGCTTCGACCGCCATCTGCAGCGCGAAGAGATACCGCTGCTGGTGGATTTCTGGGCCCCCTGGTGCGGCCCCTGCCGCAGCATGGCGCCGGCCTTCGCCGCTGCCGCGGCCACGCTGGAGCCAGCCTTCCGCCTCGCCAAGGTGGATACCGAGGCGGTGCCGCAACTGGCCGCCCGCTTCGGCATCCGCAGCATTCCCACGCTGATCCTGTTCCGCCACGGCCGCGAAGTGGCGCGCCAGGCCGGTGCCATGGGCAGCGCGGATATCGTGCGCTGGGCGCGCAGCCAGGGCTGAGGGCGGGTTGCCGTCCACCGGCTCCGGCCACGGAACAGCCTTCTTCATGCCGCCCTCCCGGGAGTTCAGATGAACCGCCGCCCCAACTCCGCCGCCCGCGCCCTGCAGATACTGGCAGTCATCGGCATCCTCCTGCTGCTGTGGCAGGGCTATGCCCTGCTGAGCACGCCGGCAGCCGAACCCCGTGCCATCACCGCCCGCGGCGACCTCGCCGCCGACGAGCAGGCCAGCATCGCCCTGTTCGAGAACAGCCGGGATTCGGTGGTCTACATCACCACCCGCAGCCAGGTGCGGGACCCGTGGACGCGCAACGTCTTCTCGGTGCCGCGCGGCACCGGCTCCGGCTTCATCTGGGACGAGGACGGCCATGTGGTAACCAATTTCCACGTCATCCAGGGCGCCAGCGAAGCCATGGTGAAGCTGGCCGATGGCCGCGACTACCGCGCGGTGCTGGTCGGTGCCAGTCCGGCGCACGACGTCGCGGTACTGCGCATCGCCACCGGCTTCCAGCGCCCGCGGCCGGTGCCCATAGGCAGCAGCCACGACCTGAAGGTGGGGCAGAAGGTATTTGCCATCGGCAACCCCTTCGGCCTCGACTGGACGCTGACCACCGGCATCGTCTCGGCGCTGGACCGCTCGCTGGACGGCGGCGACGGCAACACCATCTCTCATCTCATCCAGACCGACGCCGCCATCAACCCTGGCAACTCCGGCGGCCCGCTGCTGGATTCCGCCGGCCGGCTGATCGGCATCAACACCGCCATCTACAGCCCCAGCGGCGCCAGCGCCGGCATCGGCTTCGCGGTGCCGGTGGACACGGTGAACCGGGTGGTGCCGGAGCTGATCGCCCGCGGCCGCTACAGCCGACCGGCAGTAGGCGTGGAGATAGACGACACCCTCAACCGCCGGCTGGCCGCCGCCTTCGGCCGCGAGGGCGTGTTCGTTCTGCGGGTGAACCCCGGCTCCGCCGCCGCCCAGGCCGGCCTCGCCGGCGTACGGCTGACGCCGGAGGGCGCAGTGCTGCCGGGCGACATCGTGGTCGCCATCGACGGCAAGAAGGTGGATTCGGTGGGGCGCTTCAGCGCGCGGCTCGACGACTACCGGGTCGGCGACACGGTGACGCTGACGCTGGAGCGCGGCGGCAAGACACGGGAAGTGCAAGTAGTGCTGCAGCCAGGCGGCGCTTGAGCCGCCAGGCCGCCCGGCTTGATCGTGGCGCCTCGAGCGCGCTCGGGCGCTTGGGGAAGATCCAGGCAACCGCCCCTCGCAGGAGTTTCTCCCCTGCCCTCCCGCGAGGGGGAGGAAGCAAGGCTGCGGCTCCGCGCAACTGGACCCGCGCCTGGGCGAGGCCAGTGCGGCGACGATTCAACGCTTCAGCGATTCACATCCACCACCACGCGGCCGCGCACCCGGCCGGCCAGCAGTTCGCCGGCAAGCGGAATGGCCTCGCTGAGGCCAACCTCCTGCGTCATCACCTCCAGCAGCGCCAGGTCCAGGTCGCGGGCCAGGCGTTCCCAGGCCTGCAGGCGGTCGGGCCGCGGACACATCACGCTGTCCACCCCGGCCAAGGTCACGCCGCGCAGGATGAAGGGCGCCACCGAGGCCGGCAGGTCCATGCCCTGCGCCAGGCCGCAGGCCGCCACCACGCCGCGGTAGCGCAGGCTGGCGCAGACGTTGGCCAAAGTGTGGCTGCCTACGGTGTCCACCGCCGCCGCCCAGCGCTCCTTGCCCAGCGGCTTGCCCGGCGCGGAGAGTTCGGCGCGGTCGATGATGTAGGAAGCGCCCAGCTTCTTCAGGTAGTCCGCCTCCGCCGGCCGGCCGGTGGAAGCAACCACGGTGTAGCCCAGGCGGGCGAGCACCGCCACCGCCACGCTACCGACGCCGCCGGCGGCGCCAGTCACCAGCACTTCGCCCCAGCCGGGCGTCACGCCGTGACGCTCCAGCGCCAGCACGCACAGCATCGCGGTATAGCCGGCGGTGCCTATGGCCATCGCCTGGCGCGGCGAGAAGGCTGCCGGCAGCGGCACCAGCCAGTCGCCCTTCAGGCGCGCCTTCTGCGCCAGCCCGCCCCAATGCACCTCGCCCACGCCCCAGCCGTTGAGCACCACCTGATCGCCCGGCTTGTACTCCGGGTGGCCACTGTGCGTCACCGTGCCGGCGAGGTCGATGCCGGGCACCATCGGAAAGCGCCTCACCACCGGGTTGGTGCCGGTGATGGCAAGGCCGTCCTTGTAATTGAGAGTGGAATAGGCAACATCCACCGTCACGTCGCCCTCGGGCAACGCGCCCTCGTCCAACTCCGTCAGCACGGCACGGTAGCCCGCTTCGTCCTTGTCGATCCGGATTGCCTTGAACATCCTGCCTTCCTCCATGATGTCGCCCGGCGCCGCCGGGCATCAGCCGGCCGCTTCAGCGGCGCGGCAAGGTAGCGACGAAGCCCTCGGCAAACAGACGCAGCGCCCGCTCGTTGCCTTCCAGCTTGGCCCTCAGCACCGCGCCTTCCCAGCCGGTCCAGAAATAGGCGGCAAGACGGGTGCAGTCGGCGCCCGCCGCCAGTTCGCCGGCCTCTTTCGCTGCTTCCAGGCAAGCGGCCAGGCAGCTCTCCCAGTCGGCCAGCACCGCGCGCAGGCTCTCCCGGTAGGCCTCCGGCAGCGCGGCGATCTCCTGCCCCAGGTTGCCGACCAGGCAGCCGCGGCGGAAGGCGTGGCGTGCCATGCCGGCGCAGGCGTCATCCACGAAGGCTTGCAGCCGCGCCAGCGGCGACAGCGCCTCGTCGAGGAAATGGCGATCCAGCTTGCGGGCGAAGTAGGCGGCGTAGCGCTCTATCAGCGCCGCGCCGAAGGCTTCCTTGCTGTCGAAGTAGTAATAGAAGGAGCCCTTGGGCACGCCGACCCGGCGCAGCAGTTCGTCCAGCCCGCTGGCGGCAAAGCCCTTCTCGGTGAGGACCTCCAGCCCGGCGCGCAGCAGGGCTTCCCGAGTATCACGGGCACCCTCCGCGCGCGGCGGGCGGCCAGGCTTGCGGCGCATCGGAGGACTGGCGGCCGGGTCGGTCGCGCTATTCACAGGGATGTCGGTCGGGGCTGATGAGCTCATGCCGGAATATTAGACCGATCGTCTACAAAATCAAGCAGAGGGCGCTTTTTCCTGCCGGCAAACTGTTACGCTCAGAAATCGAACAGGCTGACACTGTTACGAAGCGGTGCCCGATGGTGTACTCCCGCTGCCGTTCCTCCGGCGCTCGACTCCGGCGTCCGGGCAGGCGGCGCGACGAGGAAAACACCACCATGTCAGCATCCACCAGCCGGGCCCACGATGCCCGCATCCTGTTCTACACCAAGACCGGCAAGGTCCATCCCCGCGAAGTGCGCGGCTACTACGACAGCTTGCGCTGGGCCATGGTCTGGCTCACCCAGATCGTGTTCTACGGCGCCTGCTGGCTCAGCTGGGACGGCCGTCAGGCGCTGCTGTTCGACATCGCCGAGCGCAAGTTCTACTTCTTCGGCCTGGTGCTGTGGCCGCAGGACGCGCTGCTGCTGGCCATCCTGCTCATCATCTCCGCCACCGCGCTGTTCCTGGCCACCGCGGTGGCCGGCCGGCTGTTCTGCGGTTTCGCCTGTCCGCAGACGGTCTATACCGCCATCTTCCGCTGGGTGGAGGCGCGCATCGAAGGCGACCACCTCGCCCGCATGCGCCTGGACCAGGCGCCGGCCGGCCCGCGCAAGCTGGCGCTGAAAGCGGCCAAGCACGCGTCCTGGCTGGCGATCTCGTTATGGACCGGCATCACCTTCGTCGGCTACTTCACCCCGCTGCAGGGTTTGCTGGCGGAGATAGCGCAGCTTTCGCTGGGCGGCTGGGCGGCTTTCTGGGTGGGCTTCTACGCTCTCTTCACCTATCTGCAGGCCGGTTTCGCGCGGGAGATGGTGTGCCAACACATGTGCCCCTATTCCCGTTTCCAGGGGGTGATGATCGACGCCGACACTTCGACCGTGTCCTACGACGCCCGCCGCGGCGAACCGCGCAAGGCCAAGCGCACCGGCGGCGCGCATGGCGACTGTGTGGATTGCAGCCTGTGCGTGCAGGTCTGCCCCACCGGCATCGACATCCGCGAGGGCCTGCAGTACCAGTGCATCAACTGCGGCCTGTGCGTGGATGCCTGCGACAAGGTGATGGACAAGGTCGGCAGCCCCACCGGCCTGATCCGCTTCGCCTCCGAGCGGCAGTTGGCCGGCGGCCAGGCGAAGGCGGTGTGGCTGCGGCCGCGGGTGCAGATCTACGCCAGCCTGCTGGTGGTATTTACCGCGCTCGGTGCGTGGACGCTGTCGCAACGTATTCCGCTGCTGGCCGACGTGCTGCGCGACCGCGCGGTGCTGCTGCAGGAGGCGGCAGACGGCAGCATAGAGAACAGCTACACGCTGAAGCTGATGAACCTGGTGGAAGCGCCGCGCCGCTTCGCGGTGACGGTGGATGGCCCGGCCGGCGCCCGCCTCGTCGGCAACAGCAGCTTCGACGTGCCGGCGGGCAGCGTGCTGCCGGTGTCGGTCACCGTGGCCGCCGCGCCGGACGCTTCGCGCTCCGGCGCCCAGCCGGTGCGCTTCCACATCAGCGCGGTGGATGATCCGGCGGTACGCATCGTCGAGCAGAGTTCCTTCCTGCTGCCCTGAAGCGCCCCACCTCTCCTTCAGTGCCGCGCGTCCAGCATCTCGCGCAGCGGCACTGGCAGGAGGGCGCGCAGGCGGGCGACGATGGCTTCCTCCTTGCGCGTCCACAGGATGCCCAACCAGATCACCAGCAGGCCGAGCGCGGTGAGCACGAAGGGGAAGAGCACGCTGTCCTTGAACACGTCGTAGGCGAGGTGGCCGAGGTAGAAGGAGGCGCCCAGGCCGCCGAAGACGACGAAGACCCGCCGCGCCAGCGCCGCGCCTATGCCTATCATCGCCAGGTTGATGCAGAAGTAGAGGAACTTGCCGAGCTCGTCATGGGAGTCCATGGCGCTCAGCCCGCCCCAGAAGGCGACGACGCCGAAGAGGTAGAGCCAGAAGGCGAAGTCGCGCTGCTGCCGGGTGCGCACATCCACCCAGAAGGCGAACAACGCCATCGCCAGCCCGAACCACAGCGACACCAGCTTGCGCAACTGCCAGTCGTAGTCGCCATCCAGGCTGAGGTAGGGCACCACGTCCATGCTGATGTACCACAACGTCACCGCTACCGGCATGACCATGAAAGGCAGGCGGTAGCGCCACAGCAGGATGGCGGCGGCTGCCAGCGTCGCCAGCTCCATCATCAACCAGCGCCAGTCGATATGGGTGTGGTAAGCGCGGAAGGGCCGGCCATCCGCCCACCAGCCCAGGCCGACCTGCAACCCATACACCGCCAGCGGCACCAGCACCACGACGAAGGCGCCGACGATGCCGGCCGGAATGGCCAGCCGCCTGTGCAGCAGGAATTCGACGAAGGCCAGGCCGGCAGCGCCGTAGCCCAGAGCGATCGCCATCAGCCCCCAGCCGCCGAAGCGCTCCCAGCCCAAGTTCATGAACAGCGACATCGCGCCTATCGCCAGCATGCCGCCGAGGTAGTAGAGAATGTGCGCCGCCTTGAAGCGCGGCACGTCCTGGTTGCGCGTTTCCAGGAAGCGCCACAGCGCCTCGGCCTGGCTCTCGCTCAGCACGCCGGCGGCGCTCGCGTCCTGGAGCGCCTTGCGGTTCAGTTCCATCTGCTGTTCCTCGATCTGGGCACGGCGCCCAAGGGTAAGGCAGGAAAGCGCGGCCGCGGTACATGGGCCCGGGACGGCAGTCGTGAGGGCCGGCTTCGGGTAATCGCCGCCGCCGGGGCACCCAGCGGTGGCGATTACCGGCCCGGTACTCAGACGCTCTTGTTCTTGCGCCCCAGCCAGCCCTTCACCGCCGCGCCCACCCCCAGCGCGGCCAGTGCGATCACCTTGGCGAACTTGGCCAGGAAGGCACCCATCACCGCCAGCAGGCCCAGCTTCTTCGCCGCCGCGCCGCCCACCAGCGCCGCCAGTCCGTACTCGGCCACCTTGTCCACGCTGCTGTCGAAATCGCCGTAGCGCTTGCCCTCGTTGAAGCTGAGGCCGGCGAGCAACTGGCGGGCGATCGGCTTTTCCGCCTCGACGCTAGCGAGGTCGGTCACCAGGTTCATCGAGTAATAGCCTTCGCGGCCGAGTTGGTAGGTGTTGTAGTTCACCCCGGCGCCGCTATCCTCGGCGGGGTGCTTGTCCCGTACCTCCGCCGACCACACCAGCCTGTGGGTGCTGGCATCGTAGGCGGGCTTCTCCACCCAGCCGGCGACGACGAATTCGGCGATGCCGCGGGCGGCGCGCTGCTCGTTGGCCTGCTCGGTGCCGTCCTTGAGGTTCTGCAGCAGTTCGTCGGCATCCCAGTCCTTGGCGTCGTCGTCCTTCACATAGCCGGCGCGCTCGAAGCGCACGCTGACAAAGCCGTTCATCTGCTCGCCGATGACAAGGCCGAGGAAATCGCCGTCGGTGAGATTGCCCATGGCGTGCATCAGCCGGGCTGCTTCTACCTTGGGGATGAAGGAGAAGCCGGCCGGCAGGTCGAGTGCGCCCTGGTCGCCCAGGGAAATCTGCGCCGGGCCGTGTTGCTGCGCCGCAGAAGCGGCCTCGGAGGCGGCTTCCAGCTCGCTGGCCTGGGAGGTCGCAGCCGCGGCGGCGGGCGGAGTTTCGGCGAAAGCGGGAGATGCAAGCAGCAGGGCAAGGGAAGAAAGGCAGGCGGCCAGGCCGTTGCCGAACAGGCGCAGGGACATGATGTGGAATCCGTGGAAAAAGAAGACGCTAAGAGAACAACCGAGGAAAGCCGCAAGGACAAGAGCAAAGGCGAGAAGATACGCCGCCGCAATCACTCCGTCATCATGACTTTCGGGTGAAGGTCGACTCCGTTCCCCGCGCGGCGGGTTCACCCCGAGCGCATCCCTCGTCCAAAGCCCTTAGAATCGCCCGCCTCGACTTTTCCTTTCCCTGGCGACCCCACCATGATCTCCAGCTTCACCCCGCCGCAACGCATCCTGATGGGCCCCGGCCCCTCAGACGTGCCGCAACGCATCCTGGACGCGATGGCGCGCCCCACCATAGGCCACCTGGACCCGGCTTTCGCCGAACTGATGGAGCAGACCAAGACCCTGCTGCGCTACGCCTTCCAGACCGAAAACGCGCTGACCTTCCCGGTTTCCGCGCCTGGCTCCGCCGGCATGGAGATGTGCTTCGTGAACCTGGTCGAGCCGGGAGATACCGTCATCGTCTGCCGCAACGGCGTATTCGGCGGCCGCATGCTGGAGAACGTGAAGCGCTGCGGCGGCGTGCCGGTGGTGGTGGATGACGCCTGGGGCACCGCGGTGGATCCCGCCAAGGTGCGCGCCGCCTTCGAAGCCAATCCGCAGGCGCGGGTGCTGGCCTTCGTGCATGCCGAAACTTCCACCGGCGCCCAGTCCGACGCCGCGGCGCTGGCCGCCATCGCCCGCGAGTTCGGTGTGCTGACCATCATGGACTGCGTGACCTCGCTGGGCGGCACGCCGGTGCGGGTCGACGAATGGGGCATAGACGCGGCCTACTCCGGCAGCCAGAAATGCCTCTCCTGCACGCCCGGCCTGTCGCCGGTGACCTTCTCCGAGCGCGCGGTGGAACGAGTGCGCGCCCGCCGCATGCCGGTGCAGAGCTGGTTTCTGGACCTCAGCCTGGTGCTGGGCTACTGGCAATCCGGCGGCCGCCGCACCTACCACCACACCGCGCCGGTGAATCCGATGTATGCACTGCACGAGGCGCTGGTGATGCTGCGCGAGGAAGGCCTGGAGAACGCCTGGGCCCGCCACCGCACGATGCACCTGTGGCTGAAGGCGGAGCTGGAAGCGCTGGGCCTGAGCTTCGTCGTCGCCGAGCAGGACCGCCTGCCGCAGCTGAACGCGGTGCATGTGCCGGCCGGCGTGGACGAGGCGGCCATCCGCGCCCGCCTGCTGACGGAGTTCGACCTGGAGATCGGCGCCGGCCTGGGCGACATGGCCGGCAAAATCTGGCGCATCGGCCTGATGGGCCACTCCGCCCGCGAGGAAAACGTGCTGCGCTGCGCGGATGCGCTGCGCCAGTGCCTGGGCGGCAAGCGCATGGCGGCCTGAGTTCAGCCCACGCCCGGCCTGGCTGGCGCCGGGATGCCCCCGGCGCCAGCACGCAGAAACGACAACGCCGGCTTCACGCCGGCGTTGTTCCATTCATCCGCCTAGAAGCAAAAGCCGCAGCCTGAACGGCTTTCGGCCCCTGCCCGCGCGGGGATCAGAGGTTTTCCAGCCGCAGCCGGGTGACCTTGCCCTGCACCACCGGCAGCGCCTCGATCTTGGCGATGGCGGCGTTGGCGTTCTTCTCCACCGTCTGGTGGGTCAGCATGATGATGTCGGTCTGGGCTTCGCCCTCGGCCGGCTCCTTCTGGATCATCGCATCGATGGAAATCTGGCTGTCGGCCAGGATGCGGGTGATGTCGGCGAGCACGCCCGGCTTGTCTTCCACCCGCAGGCGCAGGTAGTAGGAAGTCACGACCTCTTCGATCGGCAGCACCGCAACGTCCTGCATCTGGTCGGGCTGGAAGGCCAGGTGCGGCACGCGGTGCTCCGGATCGGCTGTGTGCAGGCGGGTGACGTCCACCAGGTCGGCGATGACGGCCGAGGCGGTCGGCTCGGCGCCGGCGCCCTTGCCGTAGTACAGCGTGGCGCCGACGGCGTCGCCCTGCACCAGCACCGCGTTCATCGCGCCTTCGACGTTGGCGATCAGGCGCTTCTCCGGGATCAGCGTTGGGTGCACCCGCAGCTCCACACCTTCGTCGCGGCGGCGGGCGATGCCCAGCAGCTTGATGCGGTAGCCCAGCTGTTCGGCGTAGGCGATATCCACCGCCTGCAGCTTGGTGATGCCTTCCACATAAGCCTTGTCGAACTGCATCGGGATGCCGAAGGCGATGGCGCTCATGATGGTCGCCTTGTGCGCGGCGTCCACGCCCTCGATGTCGAAGGTGGGATCGGCTTCGGCATAGCCCAGGGCCTGGGCTTCCTTCAGCACTTCGGCAAAGGGCAGGCCCTTGTCGCGCATCTCCGACAGGATGAAGTTGGTGGTGCCGTTGATGATGCCGGCCAGCCACTGGATGCGGTTGGCCGACAGGCCTTCGCGCAGCGCCTTGATGATGGGAATGCCGCCGGCGACCGCCGCCTCGAAGGCGACCATCACGCCCTTCTTCTGCGCCGCGGCGAAGATCTCGTTGCCATGCACCGCGAGCAGCGCCTTGTTGGCGGTGACGACATGTTTGCCGTTCTCGATCGCCTTCAGCACCAGCTCGCGGGCAATGCCATAGCCACCGATCAGCTCGACGACGATGTCCACTTCCGGGTCGGCGACCACGGCGAAGGCATCATCGCTCAGCTTCACCTCGTCGCCGGCCGCGACGCTGCGGGCCAGCTCGAGGTTCTTGTCGGCCACCGTGGTAATTCGGATCGGGCGCCCGGCGCGGCGGGTGATTTCCTCCGCATTGCGTTTGAGGACGGTGTAGGTGCCACCACCTACGGTTCCGATGCCCAGCAGGCCAACGTTGATCGGTTTCATTCAGTACTTCCGTGTGTGTCGTTGAGAGTGATTCAGGTGCCGTGGCGCTTGCGGTAGCCGTCGAGGAAACGGGCAATGCGGCCGATGGCATCCCGCAGGTCGTCCTCATGCGGCAGGAAGACCAGGCGGAAGTGGTCGGGCTTGATCCAGTTGAAGCCGGTGCCCTGCACCAGCAGTACCCGCTCGGCCTCCAGCAGCTCGGCGATGAAGGCCTGGTCATCGGCGATCGGGTACATCTCGGGATCCAGCCGCGGGAACATGTACAGCGCGGCCTTGGGCTTGACGCAGCTGACGCCGGGGATGGCGGTGATCAACTCGTGCGCCAGGTCGCGCTGGCGGCGCAGCCGACCGCCGGGGCCGACCAGGTCGTCGATGCTCTGGTAGCCGCCCAACGCGGTCTGGATGGCGTATTGGCCGGGCACATTGGCGCACAGGCGCATCGAGGCCAGCATGTTCAGGCCTTCGATGTAGTCCTGGGCGTGGCGCTTGTCGCCGCACACCACCATCCAGCCGGCGCGGTAGCCGCAGGAGCGGTAGTTCTTGGACAGGCCGTTGAAGACGATGGTGAGCACTTCGTCCGACACCGCGGCCAGCGAGGTGTGGCTGGCGCCGTCGTACAGCACCTTGTCGTACACCTCGTCCGCATACAGGATGAGGCCGTGCTGGCGGGCGATGTCCACGATGCCGCGCAGCGTCTCTTCCGGATACAGCGCGCCGGTCGGGTTGTTCGGGTTGATCAGCACCAGCGCGCGGGTGTTCGGCGTGACGCGGCTGCGGATGTCGTCCAGATCCGGCAGCCAGCCGTTGGCCTCGTCGCAGACGTAGTGCACCGGCGTGCCGCCGGAGAGGCTGACCGCGGCGGTCCACAGCGGGTAGTCCGGCGCCGGCACCAGCACTTCGTCGCCGGCATCCAGCAACGCGTTCATCGCCATCACGATCAGCTCGGACACGCCGTTGCCGATGTAGATGTCTTCCAGCGTCACACCCTTGATGTGCTTCTGCTGGGTGTAATGCATGATCGCCTTGCGCGCGGCGAAAATGCCCTTGGAATCCGAGTAGCCGGCCGAATTCGGCAGGTTGCGGATCATGTCCAGCTGGATCTCTTCCGGCGCGTCGAAGCCGAAGGAGGCGAGGTTGCCGATGTTCAGCTTGGTGATCTTGAGGCCCTCATCCTCCATCTGCTTGGCGCGGACCAGTACCGGGCCGCGGATGTCGTAGCAGACGTCGGCGAGCTTGGCGGATTTCTTGACCGGACGCGGTACTGCGGCAGCGGCGGCGGCCTCGGCCTTGACCACCGGTTCCGTGGGTGCCATTGCCAGATTCAGAGTCTTCGCCGCATTCATGTCCGTAGGGTCCTGTGTCATGGAGGTTTGGCACGCATCGGTGCCGGGAAAGCGCGGACCGCCTTCCGGCCGCTGCATCGCAGCTGCCGCCCCCGGCGGGCGCCGCGCGCCGGATCGGGGGAAAAGAGTGCTATCTTAGCCCCGCCCGCCGCAGCGCGGCAATTGACGCGGAGCCCCCTGCACTCCGCCCGGACCACCCGCCATGAAGCTCAATCTGGATCGCAATTCCACGGCCAACGTCGTCACCGGCTACGGCCCCGGCCACCTGCTGATCAACAAGGTGCGCCACGATGGCAACCTGTTGCTCACCGCAGACCGCGTCGTCACCGGCTGGGCATCCGGCGGCTTCGCCGCCCTCACCGCGGAAGACTTCGCCGCAGTACGCGACCTCGGCACAGAGATCGTCATCGTCGGCACCGGCGAGCGCCAGCGCTTTCCCTCCCCCGCCTTGCTGCGGCCGCTGATCGATGCCCGGGTGGGTTTCGAGATCATGGACCTGGCGGCCGCCTGCCGTACCTACAACATCCTCGTCGGCGAAAGCCGCTCGGTGGCGGCGGCGCTGATGTTCGACCCGGCGGGCTGAACGCGGCGTCATTCCGCCAGGCCTCCGGGGCGCGATTGTCAGCCGCGCCCTTTGTCCATTACGCTGCGGTCAGGCCAATCACAGGAGGCAACATGACCGCAACGTCCGCGCCAGATTTCAGCCTTGCCGCCACCGGCGGCAGCACCGTGGCGCTCTCCGCGCTGCGCGGCAGCAAGGTGGTGCTGTACTTCTACCCCAAGGACAACACCCCCGGCTGCACCAACGAAACCAAGGATTTCGGCGCGCTCCATCCCGCCTTTGCCGAGGCGGGCTGCAAGGTCTTCGGGATTTCCCGCGACAGCCTCAAGTCGCATGAGAACTTCAAGGCCAAGCTGGAACTTCCCTTCGACCTCATTTCCGATCCCGAGGAGACCGCCTGCAACGCGTTCGGCGTGATGAAGATGAAGAACATGTACGGCAAGCAGGTCCGCGGGGTGGAACGCAGCACCTTCGTGATCGCCGCCGACGGCACTATCGCCCGCGAATGGCGCGGCGTGAAGGTTGCCGGCCATGCAGAGGAAGTCCTCGCCTTCGTCCGCTCGCTCTGAGTCCCCCTGGGCCGGGCGAAGCTCTCCGCCGCACATGCACGCAGCACCCCGATCGCGTACGGAGAAACGACCCGGCCAGCCCCTCCCTTCCCGCCAGCCAGAGGTCATCGATGCCAGCAGCAGCCACGTCCAAGAAAGAGAAAGCCGCCGCTCCCCGTGCCCGGCGCACGGCCGGCGCGGCGAAGACCAAGCTCTTCGTGCTCGACACCAACGTCCTGATGCACGACCCCACCAGCCTCTACCGCTTCGAGGAGCACGACATCTACGTGCCCATCATGACACTGGAGGAACTGGACAATAACAAGAAGGGCATGTCCGAAGTCGCCCGCAACGCCCGCCAGGCGAGCCGGATGATGGATGAGATCGTGTCCTCCTGCCTCGACAAGATGGAGGCCGGCATCCCGCTCAAGGAGCCGTCCCACGACCTGGCCACCGGCAAGCTCTTCCTGCAGACCGAGGCCATCAACGTCACCCTCCCCGCGGCGCTGCCCACCGCCAAGGGCGACAACCAGATCCTCGCAGTGGTGATGTTCCTCGCCGAGCGCTTCCCCGGCCGGCCGGTCATCCTGGTGTCCAAGGACATCAACATGCGCATCAAGGCCCGCGCCCTCGGCCTGGACGCGCAGGACTACTTCAACGACAAGGTGCTGGAGGATACCGATCTCCTCTACACCGGCACCCGCGAACTGCCGGCGGACTTCTGGGAGACCCACGGCAAGGGCATGGAGTCGTGGAAGACCGAGGGCCGGACCCTGTACCGGCTGAAGGGCCCGCTGGCACCCAACCTGCTGATCAACGAGTTCCTCTACCAGGATGGCGAAACCCCGCTGGAGGCCTGGGTCAAGGAGAAGACCGGCCGCACGGTGGTCATCGAAACGCTGATCGACTACAGCCACCAGAAGAACAACGTGTGGGGCATCACCTCGCGCAACCGCGAGCAGAACTTCGCCCTCAACCTGCTGATGAACCCGGAAATCGACTTCGTCACCCTGCTCGGCCAGGCCGGCACCGGCAAGACCCTGCTGACCCTGGCCGCCGGCCTCACCCAGGTGCTGGAGACTAAGCGTTACTCCGAGATCATCATGACCCGCGTGACCGTGCCGGTGGGCGAGGACATCGGCTTCCTGCCGGGTACCGAGGAAGAGAAGATGGCGCCGTGGATGGGCGCGCTCGAGGACAACCTCGATGTGCTCAACGGCACCACCGGCGAGGGCGGCGACTGGGGCCGCGCCGCCACCCGCGACCTGATCCGCAGCCGCATCAAGATCAAGAGCCTCAACTTCATGCGCGGCCGCACCTTCATCAACAAGTTCCTCATCATCGACGAAGCGCAGAACCTGACGCCCAAGCAGATGAAGACACTGATCACCCGCGCCGGCCCTGGCACCAAGGTGGTCTGCCTGGGCAACATCGCGCAGATCGACACGCCCTACCTCACCGAAGGCAGTTCCGGCCTCACCTTCGCGGTGGATCGTTTCAAGGGCTGGCCGCATTCCGGCCACATCACGCTGCAGCGCGGCGAGCGCTCCCGTCTCGCCGACCACGCGGCGGAAGTGCTGTAAGGCAGTGCCCCCGGCAGCAAGCGGGCAAGGGCCGCCGGGGGCAACTGCTTTATTTCTAAAATACTACGCAACAAAGCAAAATCCAAAAAATCAAATAAAAATCAAAAGCCTGAGAATCGAGAAGCACACTTTCGGCGCTGAAACCCGCTGAAGCGCCTGTTTTCCCCTGCTACACCTCGGGTTATGATCCGCGCGCATAAGTAAAACTACGATTGACGGAGCTGCCAGAACGCTGAAAGCCGCGTCTCCATTGGCTGCGCTTGCTGCTCCGCCCCCTGACTGGAGTTTGCAGCACCCCATGGACATGCGCGCAACACGTCCTCCGCCTGCCGCCCCCGAGGCGGCCTGGCCCCAGGAACGCTTTCTCGACCCGAAACGCCCCATCGTCACCAAGACCGACCTGGAAGGCCGCATCACCTACGCCAACCCGGCCTTCGTCGCCATCAGCGGTTTCTCCCGCGAAGAGCTCATCGGCGCCCATCACAACATCGTTCGCCATCCGGACATGCCCAAGGCGGCCTTCGCCGACCTGTGGCGCACGGTGCAGGCCGGACATCCTTGGCGTGGGCTGGTGAAGAACCGTGCCAAGAACGGCGATTTCTACTGGGTGGATGCCTATGTCACCCCCCTGACGGAGAACGGCAGGGCGATCGGCTACATGTCCGTTCGCAACGCCCCCAGCACTGCGGACCGGGAGGCCGCCGCCGTGCTGTATGCCGCGGTTGCCAAAGGCAAGCAGCACCTGCCGCCCACCCCGCTGGAGAGTGGCATGCCACTGGGCTGGCTGAGCGGCGGCGGCCTGGCCCTGATCACCTTGCTGGGCGCGGGCAGCGCCTTCAGCTCCGGCTTCGTCTCCTTCAGCCTGCTGGCCCTTCAATTGGTGGCGGCGGTCGGGCTGTGGCTGCTGCTGCGGGCCTCGGTGAGCTCACCGCTGCAGGCTGCGCTGCAGCTCTTCCGCCAGGTCGCGGAAGGCGACCTCAAGGCGGAAATCACCGCCCGCGGCTGCCGCGAGCTGAGTGCCCTCCTCACCTCGGTGCGCTCCATGCAGGTCAGCCTGCGCGCCCTGATAGGCGACGTGGTGTCCTCCGCTGGCGATACCGCCCGCGAGGCGGGAATGCTCCACAGCAATGCCAGGCGCCTGCAGCAGGGCTCGCAGGAACAGGCAGACCAGATCTCATCCTCGGCCGCGGCCATGCAAGAGCTGGCGGTATCCGTCAGCGAGATCGCCGGCACCACCGACAGCAGCGCGCGCGAAGCCGGGGAAGCGTTGCGGGTCACCGAGGACGGCCAGCGCAACATGAACCATGCGGCCGACACCACCCACAAGGTGGCAGACGCGGTGGCGGACAACGAGCGCATGCTGAACGCGCTTTCCGAGTCGGTGGAAAAAATAGGCGCGGTGGCCGCCTCAATTAGCCAGATCGCCAAGCGCACCAACCTGCTGGCGCTGAATGCCGCCATCGAGGCGGCCCGCGCCGGCGAGCAGGGCCGCGGTTTCGCGGTGGTGGCGGGAGAAGTAACCGAACTGGCCGGCCAAACGCAGCAAAGTACCGAGAGTATCGCCAGCCTAGTGGCGGAGATCAGCGAACGCCGCGCAGACGTGATCGCCAGCATGCGCTCGCTGCGCGAGGGCGTCGCCGACAGCGTCGGCACCATACGCACGGTGGTTTCCGAGCTGGAGGTCATCTCCCGGGCCAATACCGCGGTGGCCGGCAACGCAGTGGAAGTCCAACACATGCTGCGGCAGCAGGAGCAAGCCTCCACCGAAGTTGCCAACATCATGGAGCGGATGAGCAGCCTGACCGACGACAACCTGGACGCGGTCGGCCGGGTCGAGCAGGCGGCCGGCGCACTGGAAACCACCTCCCGCGAGTTGCAGCTGCTGGTCGGGCACTTCGAGCGCCGCATGTGACGCCGGCCCCCGCCGGCATCGTGTCTTCATCCGGCTGCGCGGCTCCGCCGCCCGGAACTTGCGCCAGATCAGTCAAGGCGGGAGCGCCAACCCTATAATCCGCCGTATTCCATTTGCGGATCGCGCCATGACCGCCACCGCCGCCGAAATGCTGGTCGGAGCCAGTTCGGACTTCCTCAAGCGCTTCTCCCCCTTCAACCGCATGGAGGCGGATGCGCTGGCCTTCCTCGCCGAACGCGCGGTGCTCGTCTTCCACCCCAAGGGCAGCGCCATCCTCACGCCCGAGATGGGCCAGGCGCGCAATTTCCACATCGTCCAGCGCGGCAAGGTCCAGGCCCGCCAGGTAGGGGCGACCACCGTCACCGAGTACGCCAGCATGACGCTGGGGCCGGGCGAGTGTTTTCCCATCGGCGCCATCTCCGCCGCCCGCCCCTCCACCAACAGCTACCTGGCGGTGGAAGACAGCTTCTGCTTCCAGATCGGCGCCGAGGATTTCCTGCAACTGATGCAGATGAGCCCGGTGTTCCACCTCTTCTGCACCCAGTACATCGCCAGCCTGCTCAACCAATCGCGGCAGCAATTGCAGACCACCTTCACCCAGCGCGCCGCCGAACAGCAGACGATGACCACGCCGCTGGGCCAGCTGGTGAAGCAAACGCCCATCCACGTCGCGCCGGAAACACCCACCCGCGGCGCGCTGGAGAAAATGGCCGAACACCATATCGGCTGCATCGTGGTGGCGGATCAGGACAGCCGGCCGGTCGGCATCCTCACCCAGAGCGACCTGCTGCCACGGGTAGTCTTGCCGGGCTTCGAGCTGTCGCGCCCCATCAGCGAAGTCATGACCGCCAATCCGCACCAGCTCCCCGCCAGCGCCTCCGCCTACGACGCCGCGCTGGAGATGGCCACGCACGGCGTGCGCCACCTGCTGGTGACGGATAACGAGGGCAAGCTGAAGGGCGTGGTGTCGGAGCGGGATCTCTTCTCCCTGCAACGCATCAGCCTGCGCCAGATCCGCGCCGGCATCGACAGCGCACAAGACGTGGAAGCGCTGCAGCGGGCCAGTCGCGACATCCGCGCGCTGGCGCTCAACCTCATCGCCCAGGGCGTGGGCGCGGAACAGCTCACCCAGTTCATCTCCGCCCTGAACGACGCCCTCACCCGCCGCATCATTGCCCTCGCGCTGGAACGGCACGACCTCTACGGCATAGACCACGCCTGGTTCGCCTTCGGCTCCGAAGGCCGCCATGAGCAGACGCTGTCCACCGACCAGGACAACGGCATCATCTGGCAATGCCCCGAGTTGCAGGACGTGGAGCGCATACGCCAGCGCCTCATCGCCTTCGCCCGCGAGGTCAACGAGAGCCTCGCCGCCTGTGGCTTCCCGCTGTGCAAGGGCAACATCATGGCCAGCAACCCGGAACTGTGCCTGACGCTGGACGAATGGAAGGAGCGCTTCGGCCACTGGATACGCGAGCCCGACCCCCAGGCCCTGCTCAATGCCTCAATCTTCTTCGACTTCCGCGTGCTCCACGGCAACGAACGCCTGGGCGACCAACTGCGCCACTGGCTCAACCGCAACGCCCGCAACACCCCCGCCTTCCTGCGCATGATGGCCTCCAATGCCCTGCAGGTGTCGCCACCGCTGGGCCGCATCCGCGACTTCGTGCTGGAAGACGATGGCACCATAGACCTGAAGACCTGCGGTGCCCGCCTCTTCGTCGACGCCGCCCGCATCCTAGCCCTGCGCACCGGCGTAGACTCCAGTTCAACCGCCCAGCGCCTGCGCCAGGCTGCCACCCGCCTGGGCGGGCAGCCGGAGGAAGTCGCCGCCATCCTCGACGGCTTCCACTTCATCCAGTTGCTGCGGCTACGCTCCCAGCACCTGGAAACCGAACACGGCGCGCCCGGCGACAACAAGATCAACCCCGACAGTCTCAACGAACTGGACAGGCGCATCCTCAAGGAGGCCTTCCGCCAGGCGCGCAAGATCCAGCTGCGCCTCAAGCTGGATTACCAGCTATGAGCAACTGGCTCACCCGCCTGCTGTCCGGCAGCGCCCGCCCCAACACCGAGCTGCCGCACTTCGAAACCCGCTATGTGGTGATGAACACCGAGGCCAGCGGGCTGAATCCCGACTGCGACCGCCTACTCGCGGTCGCGGCTCTCGGGATCGAAGACGGCGTCCTCGACCCCAAGGACAGCTACTACGCGGCCACCACGCCGTCCGCCGACGCGGCCCTCGCCGGCCTGCTCGATTTCATTGGCGGAAAACCGGTGGTCGCCTACAACGCCGACCTCCAGCGTGCGCTGCTCGGGCGTGCCCTGGGCAATCGCGCGGACGCCTTGGCGCAGCCGCTGTACCTGGACCTCTACTATTTGCTGCCTGCCCTCTTCGGCGAGAAACGTGACCTGCCCAGCCGACTGGCGGACTGGATGGCACTGTTCGAAATCGAAACCTTCCAGCGCCATCATGCGCTGGGCGACGCTTGGGCCATTGCCCAGCTCTTCCTCGCCGTCCAGGGCCGGGCGCTGAGCCAGGGACTGGCCACCGCCAGTGCCCTGGCGGAGGCCGAGCACACGTATCGACAGCTAAGACGGCAGGCATAGCCGCCCCGTGGCACCGGCCACCTCCCACGCCACCGCCCACCTACTTCGGGGGATTTGTTTCACGGCGGGTAAGCGTTTACACCTACGCCACCGATGCGTATAGTCCGGCCGATGCGCTTCCGGCCAACCCTCCTCACCCTCGTCCTTTCCGCGGCACTGCTCTCACCGGCGCAAGCCCATGAAGCCACGGCTCCGGCCCCGGAAGAGGCTCACGGAACGCTGATGTCGGAGTACTCGGATGCGGTCCAGGACCTGGTCAACCAGGGCATGAGCTACCTCGGTATCCGCTACCGCTTTGGCGGTACCTCTCCGGAAACCGGCATGGACTGCAGCGGCCTGGTGCAGAACGTGTTCCGCAACGCGGTCGGCCTTGACCTTCCGCGCACGGCCCGCGAAATGGCCTCGCTGGGCGACAAGATAAACAAGCAGGAGTTGAAGCCGGGCGATCTCGTCTTCTTCAACACCATGCGCAAGGCCTTTTCCCATGTGGGCATCTACATGGGTGAAGGCCGCTTCCTCCACGCCCCCGCCCGCGGTGGCGAAGTCCGCATCGAAAACATGTCCACTGCCTACTGGGCCAAGCGTTTCAACGGCGCCCGCCGGCTGGTGAACGAAGAAGAGACGCTGCCGCTGGGCCATTGAGGCCAGCGGCAGCGTCTCTTCCAGCTGCCCGCATTCAGTCCTTTCAAGGCTTTCGCCTCATTTCTTGCGCTTGCTGCTCTTGCAGCTGCCATTGCATGCGCCGCAATCCTCGGTGATGCGCTTGCCCAGGGCCTGCTGCAGCGCACACACCGAACGCCGACAACAAACGAACATCACGCCTTCCCGGCTGGCAGCTTCGCGGAAGCGCTGCATCACGTTGTGGCCGAGGAAGTCGGTGAACAGGATCACCATCTGGATGCCGGAGGGCAGCGGAGCTGTGCGCCGCTGATGGCTGCTGTCGCGGCCACTCACATGCGCAGCGATGCTGATGCCAAATTGCTGCAGGACGTCCGGGATATTGCCGAGGCGGTCAGCGCCAACGATCAGTGCGTTCATGCGATCTTCCTGTATGCGAACAATTCTCATCCGCATCATGACCGCAAACCCCAGCCATTGCAACTGAGAATTTGTATCATTACCAACTAGAGTGTTTTCCCGGCCTGCCTTCCCGCCGTTCAAGGCGCGCGCCAGAGAGAAAAAACCATTTTTTACAATGGGATAAATGCTCAGCAGGCACCCGATGCATAATCCCCAAGACGAGCATCCTCCTCGCTGCGCCATGCCCCTCTTCCACCGCAACGCCCTGATGTTCGCCTCTTTCCGCCCGCGCTCAGCGCAGCCGCCAGCCTTCAGTCAGCGGAGTGAGCGATGATTCCCTGGCTTACCGACCGCCCCTTCTTTCCCCCGGTCGAGCACGCACTGGTGGAGCCCAACGGCCTGCTCGCCGCCGGCGGCCGGCTGACGCCGGAATGGCTGCTCGCGGCCTACCGGCGCGGCATCTTTCCCTGGTACAGCGCCGGCGAGCCCCTGCTGTGGTGGAGCCCCAACCCGCGCTTGGTCCTGCAGCCCGCAGCCATCCGCATTTCCCGCTCGCTGCGCAAAGTCCTGCGCAGCAATCGTTTCGAAGTACGCGTGGACACCTCCTTCGAAACGGTGCTGAGGGAATGCGCCGCCCCACGCGAACCGGGCGGCGGCACCTGGATCACATCGGAGATGCAGGCCGCCTACTGCGACATGCACGAACTTGGTTACGCCCACAGCGTGGAATGCTGGCGCGACGGCAGGCTGGTCGGCGGCCTCTACGGCATGGCGCTGGGCCGCGCCTTCTTCGGCGAATCCATGTTCTCGCGCGAAAGCGACGCATCCAAAGTGGCACTGGCTCACCTGGCGCGCTTCCTTGAGCGGCGGGAATATGCCGTGATAGATTGCCAGATGACCACCGCCCACCTGCTCTCCATGGGCGCGCGCGAAGTGCCGCGGCGTGAGTTCTGCGCCGGCCTCGCCCGCTGGACCCACGAGGGAGAACCGCCCGCACGCTGGAACAACGAGGCGCTGGTGGACATCGACTGGACCTGACGGAGATTGCTCGAGGCCGAGCGCGAAGAACGATGCAGCAGGACTACCCCTATGCGCTGATCCAGTTCTACGCCACCGCGCCCTACGCGTGCTCCTACTTGCCCGACCGCATGGCGCGATCACAGGTCGCCACCCCGGGCCACCTCATTGATCCACAGGTCTACAGCGAACTGGTGCGCCGCGGCTTCCGCCGCAGCGGCGTGTTCACCTATCGCCCGCACTGCGACCACTGCAACGCCTGCGTGCCGGTGCGCATCCCCATCGCCCGCTATGAGCCGGACCGCAGTCAGCGTCGCGCCGGCAAGCGCCACGCAGACCTGGTCACCGACGAACATCCGCTGGTGTTCTCCGAAGAACATTACACGCTGTATCAGCGCTACCAGGCCTCCCGCCATGCCGGCGGCGGCATGGACCAGGACAACCGCGAGCAGTACGCCCACTTCCTGCTGCAGAGCCATGTGGACACCCGGCTGGTGGAGTTCCGCGAGGACGGCGTGCTGCGCATGGTGAGCGTGATCGACCGCCTCACCGACGGACTCTCCAGCGTCTACACCTTCTACGACCCGGAGGTGGCGGGCAGCGCCTACGGTACTTACGGCATCCTGTGGCAGATCGACGCCTGCCGGCGGCTGCGGCTACCTTATCTCTATCTCGGCTACTGGATAGGCGAGAGCCGCAAGATGGCCTACAAGGCGCGCTTCCAGCCGCTGGAAGGCTATCGCGATGGCGACTGGCGCCTGCTGGACACCTCCGCCCACGAAAGTTGAGCGTCGGTAGCCGGTGGTTCGCCGAGCAAGACGCGAATCGTTACAATCCCGCGATGCTCTACGACCTCGCCCGCCCCCTGCTGTTCTCGCTGGATGCCGAGACAGCCCACGAACTGGCCATCGCCTCCCTCAACCTCGCCGGCCGCGCCCTGCCCGCCTGCAGCACCGAGGCCTCCGATCCGATAGAGGTGATGGGCCTGCGCTTCCCCAACCGCGTCGGCCTCGCCGCCGGCCTGGACAAGAACGGCGAGGCGATAGACGGCCTCGCCCGCCTCGGCTTCGGCTTCCTCGAGATCGGCACGGTGACGCCGCGGCCGCAGCCGGGCAACCCGCGCCCGCGGTTATTCCGGCTGCCCGAGGTGAAAGGCATCATCAACCGCATGGGCTTCAATAACCACGGGGTGGATGCGATGGTGGCCAACATCCGCGCCGCCAAGTTCAAGGGCATCCTGGGCGTAAACATCGGCAAGAACCTCACCACGCCGCTGGAAAACGCTTTCGATGACTACCGCCTGTGCCTGGAGAAGGTCTATCCGCTGGCGAGCTACGTCACCATCAATGTGTCCTCGCCCAACACCAAGAACCTCCGCCAGTTGCAGGGCGGCAGCGAGCTGGACGATCTGCTCGGCCGGCTGAAGGCGGAGCAGCAGCGCCTGGCCGAGCAGCACGGCCGCTATGTGCCGCTGACGCTGAAGATTGCGCCCGATCTTGATGCGGCCCAGATCGTCGAGATCGCCGACGCGCTGCGCCGCCACCGCATCGACGGCGTCATCGCCACCAACACCACCGTGTCGCGCGAAAAGGTGCAGGGACTGCGCTACGCCGAGCAGCAGGGCGGCCTATCCGGCGCGCCGGTGTTCGAAGCTTCCACCGCGGTGGTCGCCCAGTTGGCCCGAGCGCTCGGCGGCGAGTTGCCCATCATCGCCGCCGGCGGCATCACCGACGGCCGCTGCGCCCGCGCCAAACTGGAAGCCGGCGCAGCCCTGGTCCAGCTCTACAGTGGACTGATCTACCGCGGCCCCGGCCTCGTCCGCGAGTGCGTACGCGCCACTACTGAAGCGCTGGCCGCCTGAGCCCGGCCACCGAGGGCGCAAACCAGCCCACGGACCGCCCGATGAGCCCATCGCCAGCCTCGCTCTCCCGTGGCCTCCTCTGCCACGGGCTTGAGCCGCCCGCCCCGGCGGCGCGATAATCCGCCGATTCCAGCCTGCCCCGGGGCCATGAGCCATTACCTCTTCATCGTCATTGGCGCCGTGCTCGTCAATAACGTCGTCTTCGTCCGCATTCTTGGCCTCTGTCCCTTCATGGGCGTATCCAAGAAGCTGGAGACCGCGGTCGGCATGGGGCTGGCGACCACCTTCGTGCTCACACTGGGCGCCGGCAGCAGCTACCTGATAGACCACTACCTGCTGCAACCGAACGACCTCGCCTATCTGCGCACGCTGTCCTTCATCGTCGTCATCGCCGCCATCGTCCAGCTCACCGAGCTGGTCATCCAGAAAAGCAGCCCGCTGCTGCACCAGGTGCTGGGCATCTACCTGCCACTGATCACCACCAACTGCGCGGTGCTGGGCATTCCGCTGCTGAACGTCGGCATGGGCCACGACCTGCTGGAATCGCTGCTGTTCGGCTTCGGCTCGTCCGCTGGCTTCACCCTGGCGCTGATCCTGTTCGCCGGACTGCGCGAACGGCTGGAAGGCGCCGACGTGCCGGGTCCGTTCAAGGGCACCGCCATCGCCATGATCACCGCCGCCTTCATGAGCCTCGCCTTCATGGGCTTTGCCGGGCTGGACCATTTCCACTGAACGGCCCGCGCCACGATTCCCGCCATGCTCTCCGCCCTGCTCGTGATGACCGGTATCGCCCTGGCAATCGGCGCCGCGCTGGGCTACGCCGCGGTGCGCTTCCGCGTCGAGGGCGACCCGTTGGTGGAGAAGATAGACGCCATCCTGCCGCAAACGCAGTGCGGCCAGTGCGGCTACCCCGGCTGCAAGCCCTACGCCCAGGCCATCGCCGGCGGCGAGGCGGAGATCAACCAGTGCCCGCCTGGCGGCGAGGAAGGCATACGCAAGCTGGCCGACCTCCTCGGCCGCGAGGTCAAGCCGCTATCGGAAGAACATGGCGTCGAGAAGCCGAAGGCGGTGGCGGTGATCGGCGAGCAGACCTGTATCGGCTGTACCCTGTGCATCCAGGCCTGTCCGGTGGATGCCATCGTCGGCGCCGCGAAGCAGATGCATACCGTGGTCGAGAAGCTGTGTACCGGCTGCGAGCTGTGCGTGGCGCCCTGTCCGGTGGACTGCATCAGCATGGTGACGCAGGCGGAAACCGTGCAGACCTGGAAGTGGCGCTACCCGGTGGTGCCACTGCGGGTCGAAGGGAAACGGGCGGCATGACGGCGCTGCGCAAGCTGTTCTCCTTCAACGGCGGGGTCAAGCCGGCACCGCACAAAGCGGCTTCCATCGCCGAGCCCATCGCCATCGCCCCGCTGCCGGAACGGTTGGTGGTGCCCCTGTGGCAGAGCACCGGTGCGGCCGCCTTGCCACTGGTGCAGGCGGGCGACCGGGTACTCAAGGGCCAGCGCATCGGTGCGGCGGACGGCGGCCTGTCGGTCGCGGTACACGCACCAAGCTCCGGCACCGTGCTGGAGATCGGCCCGCAACCCATGGCGCACCCATCCGGCCTGCTGGCACCCGCCATCGTGCTGGCGACGGATGGCGAGGAGCGCTGGACAGAGCTGGAGCCGGTCAATGTCGCCGGCACGCCGCCGGACGCCCTGCGCGACCTCCTGCGCGACGCCGGCATCGTCGGCCTGGGCGGCGCCGTCTTTCCCAGCCACCAGAAGCTGCGCCCCGGCGCGCATGGCACCCGCACGCTGATCATCAACGGCGCCGAATGCGAGCCCTTCATCACCTGCGACGACATGCTGATGCGGGAACGCGCTGCCGGCGTCCTGCGCGGGGCAATGTTGATGAAGCACATCCTGCAGGCGCGGGAAATCCTCATCGGCATCGAGGACAACAAGCCCGAAGCCCTCGCCGCCATGCGGGCCGCAGCCGGCAGCGAGGCGGAGGTCGTCGCCGTGCCCACCCGCTACCCGGCCGGCGGCGCGAAGCAGTTGATCCGGGTACTCACCGGCATCGAGGTGCCGCATGGGCGGCGCTCCACCGATTACGGCGTGCAGTGCTTCAACGTCGGCACCGCCTTCGCCATCCATCAGGCACTGGACCACGGCCAACCGCTGATCTCGCGCCTCGTCACCGTGGCCGGCAACGTCGCCCGGCCGCGCAACTACGAAGTGCTGATCGGCACGGCGATGCGGGAAGTAGTGGCACTGGCCGGCCCCCGCCCGGACACCAACCGCTACATCATGGGCGGCCCGATGATGGGCCTGCCAATGCCCGGGTTCGACGTGCCAGTGGTGAAGGCCACCAACGCTATCCTCGCCGGCAGCCCGACGCTGTTCCCGCCGGCGCCGCCGGAGCAACCCTGCATACGCTGCGGCGACTGCGCCCGCGCCTGCCCGGCCGACCTCCAGCCGCTGGAACTCTACTGGTTCAGCCGCGCCCGCAACTTCGGCAAGGCGCAGGAATACCATCTGTTCGACTGCATCGAATGCGGCTGCTGCGCCTACGTCTGCCCGGCCCACATCCCGCTGGTGGATTACTACCGCTATGCCAAGAGCGAGGTCTGGGCGCGCGAGCGCGAAAAGGAGGCCGCCGACGCCGCCCGCCAGCGCTTCGAGTTCCGTAACTTCCGCCAGGAACGCGAGGACAGCGAGAAAGCGGCCAAGCTGGCCGCGCGCAACGCGGCCGCCGCGGCGGCCGCCCGCGCCGCTGCCGACAGCCCTGCGCCCAGCGCTACACCAGCTGAGCCGGCGGAGCCAGCCGCCGAAGGTCAGAAGAAAGCGCTGATCGCCGCCGCCCTGGCTCGTGCCCAGGCGCAGCAGGCCGCTGCACCGCCACGCAACACCGACAACCTGAGCGCCGAAACGCAAGCCGAAATCGCCGCCATCGAAGCCCGTCGCCAGGAAGCCGCCACCACCGCCAACATCGCCGGCGGCGACGCCACCGGGACTTCCGCCACGCCAACGGCGATGCCCGCCGCGGCCGACAAGAAGAAGGCACTGATCGCCGCCGCCCTGGCCCGCGCCCAGGCGCAGCAGGCCGCCGCGCCGCCGCGCAACACCGACAAGCTGAGCGCCGAAACCCAGGCCGAGATCGCGGCCATCGAAGCCCGCCGCCAGCAAGCCGCCCGCCTTCCGCCCGAGCCTGCACCGGAACCGCCGCGAGAGCCGCCGCTGGAACCACCGAAATGATGCACTCCCCCTTCCTGAGGCCCGCTCCAGGCGTGCGCGGCGTGATGCTGACGGTGCTGCTGGCGCTGCTGCCGGGCATCGCCGTCTATGCCTGGCAGTTCGGTGCCGGCATCCTGGTCAATCTGCTGCTCGCCAGTTGCACGGCGGTGGCAGCCGAAGCCGCGATGCTGCGGCTGCGCGGCCGCGCCGTCGGGCTGGCGGTGGGCGATCTCTCCGCCCTGGTCACCGCCTGGCTGGTCGCGCTGTCGCTGCCGCCGCTGGTGCCCTGGTGGCTGACGGTGCTGGCGGTGCTGATCGCCATCGTCGCCGCCAAGCACCTTTACGGCGGCCTCGGCCAGAACCCATTCAACCCGGCAATGGCGGCCTACTGCGCGATGATCGTCGCCTATCCGGCGTTGATGTCGCAGTGGCCGGCGCCCGGCCAGCTGGATTTCGGCGCGCAGCTGGATCTCATCCTCGGCGGCCCGCGGAACATCGACGCCATCAGCAGCGCCACCGTGCTGGACGCCCTGCGCACCGGCCTGCGCGCGCCCGGCGCCACGGTGGATGCGCTGCGCCAGACCTCGCCCTTCGGCGCCGTCGGCGGCAGCGGCTGGGAGTGGGTGGGCGCGGCCTACCTGCTCGGCGGCTTCCTGCTGCTCGCCCGCCGCGTCACCACCTGGCACATGCCGCTGGCCTTCCTGCTCACGCTGGCGCTGGTGTCCGGCGTAGCCTGGTTGATACATCCCGCGCAATTCGCTCCGCCCTGGTTCCACCTCGCCTCCGGCGGCACGCTGCTGGCCGCCTTCTTCATCATCACCGACCCGGTTTCCGGCGCCACCACGCCACGCGGCAAGCTCATCTTCGGCGCAGGCATCGCCCTGGTAGCCTGGCTCATCCGCAGCTTCGGCGCCTATCCGGAAGGCATCGCCTTCGCCGTGCTGCTGATGAACATCTGCGTGCCGCTGATCGACATGAAGACCCAACCGCCGGTCTTCGGCCACCGCGGAGGCGAATCTCCATGAACGCCGAGCTCCCCGGCAAGGGCCCGAACGCGGCCCGGACGGCGTTGCGCACCGCCGCCATCATGCTGCTGTTCACCCTGGTCTTCACCGCGGTCATGGCCTACACCTATCACGCCACCCGGCCAGCCATCGAGGCCTCGCGGGAGCAGGAACAGATGCGGCTGGTGGATGAGGTGCTGCCGCCAGGCAGCTATGACAACGCCTTGCTGGAAGACTACGTGGTCGTCGGCAGCAGGCCGCCGCCTGGCGTGGACAAGGGCGCCCGCATCTGGCGCGCCCGCCGAGCCGGCGAGCCCGTCGCGCTGGTGATCGAGGCGCTCGCGCCGGACGGCTACGCCGGCCGCATCGCCCTGCTCGTTGCCCTCGGCGCCGATGGCCGGGTGAGCGGCGTGCGCGTCACCGCCCACAGGGAGACGCCGGGCCTGGGCGACTACATCGACCCGCGCAAGGACCGCGACAAGCATTCGCCCTGGATCGCCCAGTTTGCCGGCCGCAGCGACGAGCCCGCCAGCTGGCTGCCGACCAAGGACGGCGGCACGCTGGCCTATCGCAGCGGCGCCACCATCAGCGCCCGCGCCGTCGGCCAGGCGGTAGGCCGAGCAGCCGGCTGGGCCCGCGCCCAGGGCCGGCAGCTCTACGATGCCCCCGCCGGCAGCCGGCTACCCTGAGGAAGGCACCATGACCCGTCAGGAATTCCGCGAACTCGCCCACAACGGACTGTGGAAGCAGAACCCCGGCCTCGCCCAACTGCTGGGCCTGTGCCCGCTGCTGGCCATCAGCACGAGCATGGTCAATGCGGTCAGCCTCGGGCTGGCGACCATCCTGGTGATGGCGCTCTCCAACCTGGCGGTGGCCTGCCTGCGCAACTTCATCCCCTACGAGATTCGCATCCCGGTCTTCATCCTCATCATCGCCGCCCTGGTCACCGTGGTGGATCTGGCCTTCAACGCCTACTTCCACAGCCTCTACCTGGTATTGGGCATCTTCATCCCGCTGATCGTCACCAACTGCATCGTGCTCGCCCGGGTGGAGGCCTACGCCGCCAAGAACCCGGCACTGACCTCAACAGTGGACGCCATCATGATGGGCACCGGCCTGCTGGGCGTACTCGCCGTCCTCGGCGGCCTGCGGGAGTTGGCCGCCAGCGGCACCCTGCTGGCCGGCATCGAGATGGTGTTGCCCGGTGCCAGCGGGCTGCAGGTCTTCGGCGACGACTACCCCGGCTTCCTGCTCGCCGCGCTGCCGCCGGGCGCCTTCTTCACCCTCGGCTGCCTGATCGCCGCTTACAACGCCATCAACCAGCGCCGTGCCGCCCGCCGCCTGCAAGCGCCCGCCCCATCGGCGGACGGTCAGCAGGCCGGCGCGAGCGCCCCGCTCACTTCCTGACCGCCGCCTACGATGCCCACGATGAAACGCGACGCGATACGTGAATTCTTCCGCCGCCTCGCCGAAGCCAACCCGGAACCCAAGACCGAACTCGAATACGGCAGCGCCTATCAGCTGCTGGTCGCCGTCGTCCTCTCCGCCCAGGCGACGGACAAGGGGGTGAACATCGCCACCCGCAAGCTGTTCGCCGCGGCGCCGACGCCCGAGGAAATGGTGAGCCTGGGCGAGGCCGGGGTAACCGAATACATCAAGACCATAGGCCTGTTCCGCAACAAGGCGAAGAACGTGGTGGCGCTGTCCCGCCTGCTGCTGGAGCGCCACGGCGGCGAAGTGCCGCAGCAGCGCGAGGCACTGGAAGCCCTGCCCGGCGTCGGCCGCAAGACCGCCAACGTGGTGCTCAACACCGTGTTCCGGCACCCGGTGATGGCGGTGGACACACACATCTTCCGCGTTGCCAACCGCACCGGCCTTGCGCCTGGCAAGGACGTGGTGGCGGTGGAACAGGCGCTGCTGAAGCGCGTTCCCAAGGACTACCTGCTGGACGCCCACCATTGGCTCATCCTGCACGGACGCTACGTCTGCGTCGCCCGCAAGCCCCTGTGCGGACAATGCATCGTGCGCGACCTGTGCTGTTTCCGTGACAAGACCGCCTGAAGGCGGCCGCCCCCTAGGAGAACTGCCCCATGTTCAATCCCAGCCGCGACCAGGTCCGCTCCTTCTTCATCGAGGCCTGGCGCAAGCACCGCGCGCATGAAGTCCTGACCCCGCTGGAAGCGATCGCCGCCGACATCATCGGCCTGCATCCGGAGTACCACGCCGTGGTGGAAGACCCGGACGCAATAGACCGCGACTTCAGCCCGGACGATGGCCAGCTCAATCCCTTCCTCCATCTTTCGCTGCACCTTGCCATCGAGGAACAGCTGTCCATCGACCAGCCGCCGGGCATACGCGCCGCCTTCAATACCGCTTGCGAAAAGCGCGGTAGCCGTCACGATGCGATGCACGACGCGCTGGAATGCCTGGGCGAAACGCTGTTCGACGCCCAGCGCAAGGGCGGCCAACCGGATGGCGCGGCCTATGTCAGCTGCGTGCTGAGGCGGGCACAGCGCCACTGAAGCGCCCCTCGGATATCCGCAATTGCATATCCCAAAAGGCAGAATGAAGAATGGCCGGCCGCCCACTCCGGGCATGAAAGCCTTTCCACCGGGGAAACGCCAATGTCTTCATTCCGCCTTTGCTTCGGTGTCTGGCTGCTTGCCCTGGCACCCATCGCCGCAACCGCCTTCGCCGCCCGATCCGCCCAAGCCAAGGAAATCGTCGTCGGCCAGGTCGCACCCTTCTCCGGTTCGCAGGCTGTCACCGGCAAGGCCATCCACGCCGGCGCCAAGCTCTATATCGACCATGTGAACGGCCAGGGCGGCATCAATGGCCAGCAGATCCGACTGGTGACCCGCGACGACGCCCAGAAGCCGCAGGAAACCGTGCGGCTGGTGAAGAGCCTGGTGCAGGAAGAAGCGCCGGTGGCGCTGCTGGGCACAGTGGGAACAGACAACGTCAAGGCCCTGATCGACGACGGCGTGCTGGTGCGTAGTTCGCTGCCGCTGGTCGGTGCGGTGTCCGGCGCCAGCGCGGTCATTGGCGCGCCCGCAGTATTCGTGGTCAAGGCCAGCTACCACGACGAGGTGAGCCGGCTGTTCGAGAAACTCTCCAACCTCACCATCACTCGGGTCGGCCTGGTTTACCAGGACGATGCGCTCGGCCAGGACGTGCTCGCCGGCGCCGACAAGGCCGCGGCCAACCGCGGCATCCAGCTACTGGCCAAAGTCGGATACCCGCGCAATACCACCGAAGTAAGCACGGCGGTGATCGAGATGCTGAAAGCGGAACCGCAGGCCATCTTCCTCGGCGCCACGACCGCCGCCGCCATCGAATTCGTCCGCCAATACCGCGCCCGGGGCGGCCTGGCGACGATCTACGGGCTCTCCATCATCGACACCCAGCAGTTGCTGACCCAGCTGGGGCCGGAGACGGCCCGCGGCTTTGCCTTCTCGGTGGTGCTGCCGCTAGAAAGCCAGCACACGCTGGCGGTGAACCGGGAGTACCTCAAGCTGAAGGCCGGGGCGCAAAACCCCGATCTGTCGGCCCGCTCCATCGAAGGCTTCATCGCCGCCAAGGCACTGGTCACCGCCCTGCGCCAGAACAGCTCGGCAGGCAACCCGCTGCGGGCGCTGCAGTCCATGCGCAGCCAGGATCTGGGCGGCTACATGCTGGACTTCGGCACGCCTGGCCGCCCCGGCTCGGCGCTGGTCGACTTCGCGATGATAGGCAGCGGCGGCCGCATCATCCATTGAGGGCAAGGCCGGTCCGGCCGGCCGCAGCGATTCAGATCGCCAACTTGATCAGCGGGCGCAGCAAATCGATTTCTACCTTGTGCTCGGCAAGGCTCAGCTGGTAGGCAACCGCGATCAGCCGCGCCCTCGTCGCCAGGGAGAGCTGGCGCGGCAGATTGGCTACTTCCAGCTCCACCGCCTCCACGCACGCCTCCAGCAGATCCACCGCGATCACCGGCTCGCCAGCCGCAACCTCAACCGCCCGCCGGCCGGTCAATACATACAGCACGTCCACACCTTCACCGGCAATCGCCGCCAGGTAGGCCGCCCCAGGTAGGCGCTCCCCTTTCTCGTATTTCAATTGCGCTTGCTTCTGCACCCCTGCAAGCGAGCCGAAGTCGGCCTGGCTCATACCCAGACGCAACCGCTCACTCCTGAGCCGTTCTCCGATGGAGCCCATTCACATCCTGAAAGAAGTTGACAGGTACGCATTCGCGTATCACTATCTGAATTACGTAAGCTATTTGGAACCCCCATCCGGAGTATTCCGTCCTGCACCGTCATGCCAGAGCGCACGAACCTGAGCCCGAGCAATGTCGTTCAGCACGGGCTGCAACTCATGGCGGTCTATGCGAATTCCGCGGAATCCGCTGCCGCCCGTTTTCTGGAAGGCCGGATAGCCGATCTTGAAGTTGCCGCCCAGACCATAGAACGCGACGCGGCCGCACTGAATACGACCTACACCACCATTGCGCGTCTGCTCGAGTTCGCCAATGCACCGCATGAGCATCACATCCGCCTGGCGACGGCGCGTGACGCCCACCGGGATCGTCTGCACGCCTTGAATATCGGCATCTTTAGGGAATACCTGAAGAGAAGATCAGGCTAAGCCTTTCCGCCCCCCTTGTCGGGGCACTGCGTCATACCCATCGATGGATTCGGGCGCAGGCACGCCCCACCGCGCCGCGCGCGCATGCAGACGCGGCGGGCCAGGAGCGAATTATCCGCCCCCCAGCGCGAAAAAACCCTGCTGCCGCAGGGCTTCTTATCACCGCTTGACGAACAGCCCCTGCTGACTCGCGAACCACGCGGCGAGATCCGCCATGTCCTGCCTGGACAGGGCCTGCACCTGCGCCGCCATGATCGGATCCTTGCGCTTGCCCGACTTGTAGTCATGCAAGGCCTGCAGCAGATAGCCCTCGTGCTGGCCGGCGATGCGCGGGAAATCCGCCGTCTGGCTGTTGCCATCGGCCCCGTGGCAGGCGGCGCAAACCGCGGACTTTTCCTTGCCAGCCGCCGGATCCGCAGCCTCCGCGGGCAAGGCGTGAAGCCAGGCCGGCAACAATGCAACCGACAGGGCGAGCACTGGTCGGGGGAGGACGATGCGGGCGCTCATTTCCCACCTCCGTAGTAGGCGGCGAGGTCGGCCATGTCCTGGTCGCTGAGTCCACCGGCAATGCCCCGCATGGTGGGATGGCTGCGTGCGCCGCTCTTGTAGGCCTGCAGTGCCCGGACGATGTACTCCGGATGCTGTCCTCCCAGCTTGGGAACCGGGTACACCTCCGGAAAGGAAGTACGGTAACCCGGTATGCCGTGGCAGCCGATGCACATCGAAATTTTTCCTTTCGCCGCTTCGGCATTTCCTTCGGCCGCGTTCGCGGGACTACAGGTGAGTGCCACGCCTAGGGCCAGAAGCAGATGTCGCTTGAGCATGCAGCCTCCTCCGTGTGGGTTGGATGCCGTTTCCGGCACCTTGGACGCACCCGGCTTCTTCTCGGACCAGGGTCCGGCGACGGGCGGCGTACCGTCTAAACCTAGTCCTATAATCGCCGACTACTAATCAGAGGATTCCCCGATGTCCCGCTCCCAGCCCCAACTGCGCTTCGAAGGCTCCAAGGATTACATCGCCACGCCGGACCTGATGCTGGCGGTGAACGCCGCGATCAACCTGCAGCGGCCGCTGCTGATCAAGGGCGAGCCAGGCACCGGCAAGACCATGCTGGCGGAGGAAGTGGCCGCCGCCCTCGGCCTGCCGCTGCTGCAGTGGCACGTCAAATCCACCACCAAGGCCCAGCAGGGCCTGTACGAGTACGACGCGGTTTCCCGCCTGCGCGACTCCCAGTTGGGCGACGACCGCGTCCGCAACATCTCCAACTACATCGTCAAGGGCGTGCTGTGGCAGGCCTTCGAGGCGGAACAGCCGACAGTGGTGCTGATCGACGAGATCGACAAGGCGGACATCGAGTTCCCCAACGACCTGCTGCGCGAGTTGGACCGGATGGAATTCCACGTCTACGAGACGCGCGAGTTGGTCCGCGCCCGCCACCGCCCCATCGTCTTCATCACATCCAACAACGAGAAGGAGTTGCCGGACGCCTTCCTGCGCCGCTGCTTCTTCCACTACATCCGCTTCCCGGACAAGGAAACGATGCAGCGCATCGTGGATGTGCACTTCCCCGGCATCCGCCAGGCGCTGCTCAACGAAGCGCTGGAGGTGTTCTTCGGCCTGCGCGACGTCCCCGGCCTGAAGAAGAAGCCCTCCACCTCCGAACTGATCGACTGGCTGAAGCTGCTGGTGGCGGAGGAGATTCCGGCCGAAGCGCTGCACAGCAAGGATGGCAAGGTCTCCATGCCGCCGCTGGCCGGCGCGCTGCTGAAGAACGAGCAGGACATGCATCTGTTCGAACGCTTGGTGTTCATGGCGCGGAACAATCGCTGAGCCCGGAGGCCCGCCGTGCTGATCGACTTCTTTCTCCACCTCAAGGCCCGCAAGCTGCCGGTGTCCACCCGTGAGTACCTGAATGTGCTCGATGGCCTGCGGCAACATGTATGCGGCCAGTCGCTGGAGGAGTTCTACTACTGGTCACGCATCTGCCTGATCAAGGATGAATCCCTCTACGACCGCTACGACCAGGCCTTCGGCGAGTACTTCAAGGGCGTCACCGAGCTGCCGGGGCTGGCGCAGGAACTGCCGGAGGAATGGCTGAAGGCGGCCGCGCGCAAGTACCTCAGCCCGGAAGAGCAGGCCCGCCTCGAGAAGCTGGGCTGGGACAAGCTGATGGAGACGCTGCGCCAGCGCCTGGAAGAACAGAAGGAGCGCCACCAAGGCGGATCCAAGTGGATAGGCACCGGCGGCAGCTCGCCCTTCGGCAACAACGGCACCCACCCGGAGGGCATCCGCATCGGCGGTGACTCCGCCGGCAACCGCAGCGCGGTCAAGGTCTGGGAGCAGCGCGAGTTCCGCAATCTGGACGACCAGGTGCAACTTGGCACCCGCAACATCAAGGTCGCACTGCGCCGCCTGCGCCGCTTTGCCCGCGACGGCGCCGCGCAGGAGTTGGACCTGGACGGCACCATCGCCGCCACCGCCCGCAACGCCGGCTGGCTGGACCTGATGATGCGGCCGGAACGCCACAACTCGGTAAAGGTGCTGCTATTCCTGGACGTCGGTGGTTCGATGGACGACCACGTCAAGGTCTGCGAGGAGTTGTTCTCCGCCTGCCGCAGCGAGTTCAAGCACCTGGAGTACTTCTACTTCCACAACTGCGTATACGAAAGCGTGTGGCGGGACAGCCGCCGCCGGCACAGCGAACGCACCGCCCTCGCCGACGTGATCCATCGCTACGGGCCGGACTACAAGCTGATCTTCGTCGGCGACGCCACCATGAGCCCCTACGAGATCATGCACCCCCACGGCTCCATCGAACACATGAACGCCGAGCCCGGCGCCGCCTGGCTACGCCGTCTGCTGGATGCCTATCCGGCCGCTGCCTGGCTCAACCCCGAGCCGGAGCGCCTGTGGGAGTACCGGCAGTCCATCGGGCTGATCCGGCAACTGGTAGCGGAGAGGATGTATCCGATGACGCTGGATGGGCTGACCCGCGCGATGCGAGCCCTTTCACGCAAACACTGAGCCGCCGCGGCCTGGCACCGCGGCGCCGGCGTCGCTCAGGGGGCGCGGTAGCTGTCCTGCGTCATCAGGTCGATGCCGCAGGGGAGGTTCTCGATCCAGGACAGGAAGCGGCCGACCATCTCCTTGCCTTCGAAGCGCGCGCCATGCTGCGGCACGATCATCTCCACATCCAGCGTGCGCACCATGTTCACCCAGTAGCGGCAGATCTTGTTCGACACCATGTAGCGGCGGTGGAAGCCCATCATCGACGGGATATGGGCGTCGAAGTCCTTCACCGGCTCGCCGGCCAGCACATGGTCGATCAGGGAAGCGCCCATGTCGCCAGAGAACAGGATCTTGGCCACCGGATCGTAGAACTGGAAGTTGCCTTCCGAGTGCATGAAGTGCGCCGGCAGAGCCTTGAGCTTGCTGCCGCCCAGCGGAACCAGCATGCCTTCGTCCGGGATGCCGATGATGCGATCGGAGTAATCGCGGCCGGTGGTGAAATGCGGCAAGAAGCGGGTCCACAGCTTGGAGATGAGCACGCGGCAGCGGGTGGTCACCATCCATTTGTTCAGCGACGCGATGATGTCCGGATCCGGGTGCGACGCCAGGATGTAGTCCAGGTCGCGCGAGGGGAAGTAGCGCTGCATGCCCATCAGCAGCCCGTTGTAAGTCATGTTGCCGCCAGGGTCCACCAGTGCACCGTGGCCGCCATCCACGATCAGGAACTGGTTGCACTGCACCGCATGCTCTGCCTCTTCGTCCACCAGATCGTAGAAGGCAAGGCAAATATGGGTGCCGTCGTTGTAGAGCTCGACTGCCATTTTTTCTCTCTCTGCGGAAGGCCGGATGGGGAGGCGGGCTACTCTACAGCAGTCGCAACTCCCCGTAGCGGGACATCAGCGCGGGCTTTGATGTCGATCAAAACCAGACGCCTTTTTCCATGCGGGCCGCTTAAGAAAACGTTCAGGCGAAAAAAAGGCGGCCCCGGGGGCCGCCTTGAAGCTGCTGTCCGCACAAGTGCGAAACGGTGACCGGGATACCCGCCGGCCCGGGCGTGCTTCCATCCAACGCCACGACCGCTGGGCGGCCATGGCAGAGCAAGACGAAGCTCACTCGGTAAAAGGCAGAGGCTGCATGCCAAAGCCCTCGTCCAAGTCCTTGATTTGTCGCAGCAGCACATCCAGCTCCCGTTGAAGGCGCAACAGCGCTTCTTCATCGAGCAGGCGCAGCGCTTCAGGAAGTACGCCCCGGGCGGGTGAAGGCGCCCGGCCCAGGAGAGCCTCGCCCTCGCCAGTGAGGTAGAGCCGGACGACCCGCTGGTCCGCGCTGGTGCGTTCCTTGCGAAGAAGCTTGGACGTTTCCAGACGGTCCACCATGTTGGAGGCGGTGGACTGATGCAACGCCATGCGGTTGGCCAGCTCGCCCACCCGCAGGCCAGGCACCTCGGCAAGTTCCTGCAGCGCCCAGAGTTGTGCCCCGGTTACGCCGCTTTGCCGCTCTATCCACTGGGAATGGCGCTGTGCCGTCCGGATCAGGACTCTGAAGCGCTGCAGAACCGATAGCGGTGTGATCTGCGCCCCTTTCTCCCCGGACTTCTTCAAGGCGGTGTTCGACTGCGACATGAAAATTGGCTCCGACTATATTTGCTCAAACCATCATTGTCAAAAAATTTACCATCCCGTCCGGGGTGGCGTATTGTGTCGATCCTGCGCGCTGAACCGGAATCAGGGCAGCGACATGGCAGGTAAACGCAGCACCCTGCAAAAAGGTTTAGCGAAAATGTAATACCCGGCGAAAGTATTTTCCCGCCCCGATTCCAGAAGAACAATCTCCGCCCCGACCTTAGATGCCGCCCACCGAGCCCCAGCCGGATAACGAGCCGTATTCCCGCCGAACCCTGAATCAACTCGCCCGCGGCAGCCGGCGCTACGCCCTGCCCTGGTTATCCATAGGCCGCTGGCACAAGCGCCTGCTGCTGGTCGGCGCAGCGCTGCTCGCCGGCCTCATCGCCATCCTCTTCGCCATCGGCGCCGAACTGGCAATCGCCTTCCACCACCGGGTGACGAACTGGGCGCCCTGGCTGACGCTGGTCGTCGCCCCCGCCGGCTTCGCGTTGATGGCCTGGCTCTCGCAGCGTTTCTTCCCCGGCACCGAGGGCAGTGGCATTCCGCAGGCGATCGCGGCCTCGCTGTCGGACGACGGCCGCATCCGGCGCCAACTGCTGTCCTTCCGCATTGCCATCGCCAAGGTGCTGCTGACACTGGGCGGACTGCTGTCGGGCGCCTCTGTCGGCCGGGAAGGTCCGTCGGTGCAGGTTGGCGCCTCGATGATGCACATGCTGGCTGGGCGCCGGCGGCACCGCATCGCCTCCAGCCACGATCTCATCGTCGCCGGCAGCGGCGCCGGCATCGCGGCGGCCTTCAACACGCCGCTGGGCGGCATCATGTTCGCCATCGAGGAGATGTGTCGCCACCGCTCCTTCCGCGCCAACAGCACCACGCTGACCGCGGTGATCTTCGCCGGTCTGATGTCGCTGGCGCTGCTGGGCAACTACACCTATTTCGGCCGCACGCCGTCTGCCATCCAGTGGCACGAGAGCATCTGGCCGATCCTGATGTGCGGTGCGGTCGGCGGCCTGCTGGGCGGCGGCTTCTCCCGCCTGCTGATCGCCTCCGCGCGCGGTCTCCCGGGGCAGATCGGCAAGTTTTCCACCGACCGGCCAGTGGCCTTTGCCGCCGCCTGCGGCCTAGGCACCGCGCTAATCGGCCTGGCCACCGGCGGCCTCACTTACGGTACTGGCTACGAGGAATCCAAGGCGGCGCTGGAAGGCACCTCCGCCCTGCCGGTGTATTTCCTGCTCGCCAAGATGGCGGTGATCTGGCTGGCCTTCGTTTCCCGCATTCCCGGCGGTATCTTCGCCCCGGCGCTGGCTGTGGGCGCCGGCTTGGGTACGGACATCGCCATGATGCTCCCCGGCGAGCAAGGCTCGGCCATGCTGGTACTGGGCATGGTGGCCTTCCTCGCCGGCATGACGCAGACGCCCATCACCTCCTTCGTCATCGTCATGGAAATGACCGCCAATCACCAGATGTTGCTGCCGCTGATGGCAACGGCGGTGGTGGCGCATGGTTTCTCCAAGTCGATATCGCCGGTGCCCCTTTATCACGCGCTGGCCCACCTTTCTTCCCGCCGGGCGGAACGCCGCACCGTACCGCCGCAGGACGAGACGGCGGCAGGGCAGCGATGAGAAAAAGGGCATGTCCCTCGCAGGACATGCCCCTACGCCTCGTCCGGCCGGGAGCACCGGCCCGGCGATTTGCCGTACTCAGCTGGCGCTGCTCATCGCCAGCATCAGTTGGTTGATCCGCTTCACGAAAGTCGCCGGATCGTCCAGCGTGCCGCCCTCGGCCAACAGGGCCTGGTCGAACAGCACCTGCGCCCAGTCGTCGAAGCTCTTGTCCTCGTACTTCAGGCGCAGCACCGCCGGATGGTTCGGGTTGATCTCCAGGATGGGCTTGGAGACGGGCGCCGACTGGCCGGCTGCCTTCAGGATGCGCGCCAGATTCATGCCCATGTCGTGCTCGTCGGCGACCAGGCAGGCAGGCGAGTCGGTGAGCCGCAGCGTCACCTTCACATCCTTCACCCGCTCGCCCAGGCTGGCCTTCATCTTCTCCAGCAACTCCTTGTAGTCGTCGGCCGCCTTCTCGGCTTCCTTCTTCTCCGCCTCGTCTTCCAGCGCGCCCAGATCCAGGCCGCCCTTGGCAACGGAGACCAGCGGCTTGCCGTCGAACTCCGGCAGGTTGCCGATCACCCACTCGTCAACGCGGTCGGACAGCAGCAGCACCTCGATGCCCTTCTTGCGGAAGATCTCCAGGTGGGGGCTGTTCTTGGCGGCGTTGAAGGTCTCGGCGGTGACGTAGTAGATCTTGTCCTGGCCTTCCTTCATCCGCGAGATGTAGTCGGCCAGCGAGACGGTTTCTTCTGGCGTGTCGGCCTTGGTGGAGGCGAAACGCAGCAGGCCGGCGACCTTGTCCTTGTTGGCGAAGTCCTCGCCCACGCCTTCCTTCAGCACCTTGCCGAATTCCTTCCAGAAGGTGGCGTACTTCTCCTTGTCACCGGCTTCATCGCTGGTCGCCAGGTCTTCGAGCAGGCCGAGAATCTTCTTCGTGCAGCCGGCGCGAATGGTGTCGATGTCTTTGGACTCCTGCAGGATCTCGCGCGAGACATTGAGCGGCAGGTCGGCGGAATCCACCACGCCACGCACGAAGCGCAAATAGGCCGGCAGCAGCTTTTCAGCGTCGTCCATGATGAAGACGCGCTTCACATAGAGCTTCACGCCATGCTTGGCATTGCGGTCCCACATGTCGAAGGGCGCGTGGGCCGGTACGTAGAGCAGCTGGGTGTATTCATGGCGGCCCTCGACGCGCGAGTGAGTCCAGGCCAGCGGCTCGTCGTAGTCATGGCCGACGTGCTTGTAGAAGGCCTTGTACTCATCGTCGCTGATGTCGTTCCTGGAGCGCGTCCACAGCGCGTTGGCCTGGTTGATGGTCTCGTACTCGTCGCGCAGTACCTGTTCCTTCTTTTCCTCGTCCCACTCTTCCTTGCGCATCACGATGGGCTGGACGATGTGGTCGGAGTACTTGCGGATCAGGCTCTTCAGTTTCCAGCCGGAGAGCAGGTCCTCCTGGCCTTCGCGCAGATGCAGGGTGATTTCGGTGCCACGGGAGGTCTTCTCCACCGCTTCGATGGTGTACTCGCCGGCGCTTTCGCCGGTCATCGCGCACTCCCACTTCACCCCTTCGGAAGCATCCAGGCCAGCGCGGCGGCTGAGCACGGTGACCTTGTCGGCGACGATGAAGGCGGAATAGAAGCCGACGCCGAACTGGCCGATCAGGTGGGCGTCCTTCTTCTGGTCGCCGGTGAGCTTGCCGAAGAACTCCTTGGTGCCCGACTTCGCGATGGTGCCCAGGTGGGCAACCGCTTCATCCCGGCTCATGCCGATGCCGTTATCGGCGATGGTGATGGTACGGGCGGCGCTGTCGAAGTCGATGCGGATCTTCAGCTCGGAATCCGCTTCATACAGCGCCGGCACGTCCAGCGCCTCGAAGCGCAGCTTGTCGCAGGCATCGGAGGCGTTCGAGACGAGTTCGCGCAGGAAGATCTCGCGGTTCGAATACAGGGAGTGGATCATCAGGTGAAGCAGTTGCTTCACTTCGGCCTGGAAGTTGAGGGTCTGGGCAGACGCCGCTTTGGCTTCGGACATGGAACAACTCCGTACAGGTTTCCCGGGGCCGGCGGGCCCCGCGTGTCATTTGGATAAAGGGAAACGGTGAATCGCGCCCGCAGAGATGGGGCCACCGGAGCGCATTTCAAGCCTCCGGAAGCAAATGCGGGCCGAAATCACTCGTACTGGATGGCGGCGACTTCCAGCTCCCGCATGCCAGCGGGGCTCATGAAGCGGACGACGTCGCCCTCGCGGGCCTTGAGCAGCGCCCGCGCCAGCGGCGAGATCCAGCTGATGCGACCGGCGGAGGCATCCGCCTCGTCCACGCCGACGATCTGCCAGCGCTGCTCGTTGCCGCCGTCCAGGTCGGTGATGGTCACCGTCGCGCCGAAGAACACCTGGTCTATGCCCTGCTGCCGCTCGGGGTCTACCACATCGGCGCTCTCGATGCGCTTGATGAGGAAGCGGATGCGGCGGTCGATCTCGCGCAGCCGCTTCTTGCCATAGATGTAGTCGCCATTCTCAGAGCGGTCGCCGTTCGAGGCCGCCCAGGCCACCGTCTCGACCATCTTGGGGCGCTCCACCCGCACCAGGTGGTCGAGTTCTTCGCGCAGCACGTTGTAGCCACGCCGAGTCATGTAGTTCTTGCTACCGGGCGGCAGCCGCAGGGTGGGGGACAGTTCTTCGTCATCGTCCCCGCCCTCGTTTTCCTTGACGAATGCCTTGTTCACGATGGGTGTTCCGCTTGCAGGTGAATCCCGCCGATGGTACGGCAAGCGCCACCGGCGGGCCAAGCCGCGGCGGAGCGCGGCCTCAGTGATAGATCGCGGGCTGGGTCAGCAACGCATCGTAGTGATCGATGAACTCGCCGAAGTCGTCCGCCTCCTCCGAGTTGGCCAGCAGGCTCAGTTCCTCGCGGAAACGGTGCGCCGCCTCGGCCCGGATGAGGGTGCCACGGCCGCTGCGCTTGTCTATGACCTCGACCGCATCCTGCGCAGGGTAATCCACCACATACAGCACGGGGTTGTTGCAGACGACGTTCATGGTTTTCGCTCCCGTCACGACAGTCCCGGTCAAAGCGCCGGGAAAACTGCGTCGACGCCTCCCACATGGGCGCACCGACACCGCCTTTCAAGCCCCCGCGCCAAAGTTGTCATTCCGCGGGGCCCCGCATACCATTCGCCAAAGACCCTTCCACCATAGGCGCTATCCTCCCGGGGTACGCTATATCCAGGCCTTCTTCCATGACCGATGACGCGTTCGACGAGGTGACCAGCCTGCAGGCCCGTCTCGAAGCCCTGCGCGGCGAACACCGCGATCTCGATGAAGCCATCGCCCGGCTGGCCGACTCACCCTCCGACGACGAACTGCTGTTGCGCCGGCTCAAGAAACGCAAGCTCGCGATCAAGGACCGCATCACCGTCGTCGAACGCATGCTGCAACCCGACGATCTCGCCTGAGCAATCGCCGGTCCTGCCGCCAGAGGCGCCACGCCGGCTATCCTTCTCCCTTTGGCCGCCGACCCCAGGCGCCGCCCCGGAGTTCCCGATGACCCAACCCGGCAGTTTCGGCCGGGAGACGCTGGCCCTGCACGCAGGCCAGTCTCCCGACCCTGCGCACGGCTCGCGCGCAACGCCCATCCACTTCACCACCAGCTACGTTTTTCCGGACGCGGAGCACGCCGCCGCCCTGTTCAACCAGGAGCGCCCCGGCCATGTCTACTCGCGCATTTCCAACCCCACCACCGCGGTGCTGGAAGAACGGGTGGCGGCGCTGGAGGGCGGCGTCGGCGGCCTGGCCACCGCCAGCGGACAGGCCGCGCTGCACCTCGCGATCGCCACGCTGACCGGTGCTGGTGGTCATGTCGTAGCCTCCCGCGCCCTCTACGGCGGCTCCCACAACCTGCTGGGCTACACCCTGCCCCGCTTCGGCATCCAGACGACCTTCGTCGATACCGCCGACATCGATGCCTGGCGTGCGGCCATACGTCCGGAAACCGCGCTGCTGTTCGGCGAATCGGTGGGTAATCCCGGCCTGGATGTACTCGACATCCCTGCCGTCGCAGCCCTCGCTCACGAGAACAAGCTGCCGCTGCTGGTCGACGCGACGCTGGTCAGCCCGGCATTGCAGCAGCCGCTGGCGCTGGGGGCCGATCTGGTCATGCATTCGGCCACCAAGTACCTCGGCGGCCATGGCGTCGCCGTCGGCGGCGTGCTGGTGGATGGCGGCCGCTTCGACTGGGAGGCCTCAGGGCGCTTTCCCACCCTCACCGAACCCTACGACGGCTTCCACGGCATGGACTTCGCCGAGGAATCGCCGGTGGCAGCCTTCCTGCTGCGCGCCCGGCGCGAAGGCCTGCGTGACTTCGGCGCCTGCCTGTCGCCGATGAACGCCTTCCAGATCCTGCAGGGCCTGGAGACGCTGCCGCTGCGCATGCGCGCCCATGTCGCCAACACCAGGGCCGTTGCCACTCACTTGGCCGCGCATCCGCTGGTGGAACGCGTCGCCTATCCGGAGCTGGAGAGCCACCGCGACCACGCCCTTGCCGCCCGGCTACTGCCGGATGGCTGCGGCGGCGTTCTCTCCTTCGAGCTGCGCGGGGGCCGCGAGGCAGGCAGGGTTTTCATCGGCGCGCTGCGGCTGTTCTCCCACCTGGCGAACGTGGGCGACGCAAAGTCGCTTGTCATCCATCCTGCCAGCACCACGCATTTCCGCATGTCCGCGGCCGACCTCGCCGCCGCCGGCATCGGCGAAGGCACCATCCGGTTGTCGGTGGGGCTGGAGTCGGCGGGCGACCTGCTCGCCGATCTGGAACGTGGCCTGTACGCCGTCGGCAAGCTTCTGAAGGGCTGAGGCCATGGACATCCAGCTGCAAGGAGACACCGTCCGCCTCTACCACGGCGGCCGTCCCTTCAATAAAGACTTGCCCGCAATCCTGCTGCTGCACGGTGCCGGCCATGATCACAGCGTCTGGACCTTCCAGGCCCGCCATCTCGCCCAACGCGGCTTCACCGTCATCGCCCCCGACCTCCCCGCCCACGGGCGCTCCGGTGGCGCGCAACTGGCTTCGATAGAGGCCCTGGCCAACTGGACATTGGCGTTGGCGGACGCACTGGGACTAGCGCGCATCCGCCTCGCCGGCCACAGCATGGGCTCCCTGATCGCGCTGGCCGCCGCCGCAGCGGCGCCACGGCGCATCGCCGCCCTCGCCCTGCTCGGCAGCGTCGCCCCCATGCCGGTCGCGCCTGCACTGCTAGAGGCCGCAAAGGAAGACCGAGCTCGCGCCCACGACATGATCAACCAGTGGTCCTATACCCCCCGCGGTCAGTTGGGCGCCTCACCGACACCCGGCAGCTGGCTGACCGGCGCCAACCGCAGCCTGATGGAACGCCAGGCGCCAGGGGTACTGGCCACCGACCTGGCCGCCTGCACCGCTTGGCAAGACGGCCTGGCCGCTGCCGGCGGGGTCGTCTGCCCCACCCTGCTCATCTGCGGCGAACGCGACCAGATGACCCCGCCGCGTGCGGTAAAACCCTTACGCGATGCGCTGGTCAACGCCCAAGGTGGTGCGCGTATGATGGAGATTCCGGGAGCCGGCCATGCACTGATGGCGGAGACCCCGGATGCGATAAGCGATGCGCTGCGGGGGTTCTTCACCGACACCTAGAACAAGATCACCGACCAGGCTTTCCGGCGCGCCTTCTCGCGCCGAGCTGCGCTTGCATTCCCCTGGTCCGCCCCCGTTCTGCTGCCTGACGACAACCCTGACAGGAGAGAGACATGTCGCAGCCGAACGATAGCCAGCTCCAACCCCAGGCCGAGGGCCTGCCCTTCCCGACCATCCGCGACGTTCCCGCCACGTCTCCGCTGCGCTGGCTGGCACGCGGTTTCGCCGACTTGCGGGCCTGCCCCATCCCCAGCCTGTTCTATGGCTTCTGTTTCGCCGGCATGGGGCTGCTGATCACCATGGTGTTCGAGCACGCCTATGAGTACACCTCGGCGCTGACGTCCGGCTTTCTGCTGCTCGGTCCCTTCCTGGCGATGGGGCTTTACGAACTCAGCCGCCGCCGCGGGCTGGGCGAGCCTTGCGCCCTGCTGCCGACATTGACGGTATGGAAGCGCAATGCCGGCAACCTCGGCATCTTCGCTGTCGTGCTGGGCGTGATCTTCCTCGTCTGGGCGCGTGCTTCGCTGATCGTGTTCGCGCTCTTCTATACCAGCGAGCTGCCTAACCTGACCGGTTTCCTGGAGCAGATACTGGCGATGGAGAACCTGGAGTTCCTGCTGGTGTATTTCGGCGTAGGCCTGCTGTTCGCCACCATCGTGTTCGCCGTCAGCGTGGTCTCCATTCCGCTGATGCTGGACCGCAACCAGGACGCCATCACCGCCATGCTCGCCAGCATCGGCGCACTTGCCCGCAATCCTGGCGCAATGCTGGTGTGGGCGGCCTTCATCGTCGGCCTGACGGTGCTCGGCTTCCTCACCTTCCACCTCGGCCTAGTGGTGCTGATGCCCTGGATCGGCCATGCGACCTGGCATGCCTACCGCGACATCGTGGAGCCGGAGGCGGCTGCCCACTGAGCGGCCACCGGAGCAGATCAATCATCCAGGGTCAGCAGCAGGGGCTGGTGATCCGATGCCGCCGTCGCCTCGACGATTTCCACTCCGCTCAGGCGGCTCGCCATGTCGACGGTGAGGAAGGCGAAATCGCAGCAGTAGGCCCGCTTGGGCCACTCCGCACCATGCAGGCCGACGCTGGGCGCGTGCGGGCGGCTGCCGTGAAAAACGGACCAGGCGTCCTGCCACAGCCTTGCGCCCGTTTCGTCCGGCGCCACCATGGCGGCGTGGTCATCCGACCCCGGCTCGCAATTGAAATCGCCGCATACCAAAGCGGACGCCGGCCGCGGACGGGCTGCAAATGCCGGGTTGCCCTCCTTCGTCGGCGCCGGATTGCGGGCAATCTCACATGCTTCGGCCTGCACTCCCCGTAGCGCAGCCACCTGCGCGCTGCGCTGGCGGGCGGAGTAGTACTCCAGGTGCGTCGTCATGATCCGGACGGCACCCCATGGCAGCGTCACCACCGCCTCGATGCATGCCCGCTGCATGCTGGGCAAGGCGATCTCGGCTGGCGCCGGCAGCAGCCGATGGAAGACCTGGCCCACCGGCAGCCGCGACAGCAGCAGGTTGCCGAAGCGTGCTCGGCCACCGTCCTCGCCGGGCACATCCACCGCTGGCCCCCAGATCGCCAGGTGATCGGGAAAAGCCTCGCACAACAACGCCACCTCGTCCTCGGCAGCACCGCCTGGCAACCCCGGAAAACACTGGGCGACCTCCTGCAGGCAGATTAGCTCCGGCGTACCCATCTCACGCAGCGCATCGATGGTGCGCGCCGGCCGCACTTCGCCGTCCGCGCCACGACACCACTGGATGTTCCAGCTTACGATTCTCGTCATCTTCCTTGCCTGGTTGCCAACCCCGCCTGCATGCATACCTCCGCGTCCGCGGGAGGCCTCATAATCGGCCAACGTCACGCTACCTCTTCCATCATGAAGCATAGTCATCATCACGCCGGCCACGGCGAACATCGCGGGCACCAGCATGCGCACGATCACCAAGCCCATGCAGGTCATGCCCATCATCACCATGACCACGCCGCCAGCCGCTGGCTGCCCCTGGCCCTCACGCTCACCCTGAGCTTCGCGGTGGTGGAAGCGGTCGCCGGCTGGTGGTCCGGCTCTCTCGCGCTGCTGGGGGACGCCGGCCACATGGTGACGGATTCGATGGCGCTCGGCCTCGCCGCCATCGCCGCACGCCTGGCGACGCGCCCGGCCAGCGCACAGCATTCCTTCGGCCTGCAGCGGGTGGAAAGCCTGGCCGCCCTGGCCAACAGCGTGTTCATGCTGCTGCTCGTCGCAGCGCTGGCGTGGCAGGCGGTGCTGCGCCTGCTCACCCCGCGCGAAATCGCCGGCGAGGCGGTCACCTTGGTAGCCCTGGCGGGACTGGGCATCAATCTGCTGGTGGCCTGGCTGCTCACCCGCGGCGAGGGCGACCTCAACACCCGTGGCGCGTTGATCCACGTGATGGGCGACCTCCTCGGGTCAGTGGCCGCCCTCGGTTCCGGGCTAGTGATCCAGCTCACCGGCTGGACGCCTATCGACCCGCTGCTGACCATGCTGATCAGCGGCCTCATCCTCGCTTCCACCATCAACCTGATGCGGCGCGCGGTACATACCCTGCTGGAGGGCGTACCGGAGGGCATCTCGCTGCAGGAAGTTGGCACCGCCATGGCAGGCGTCAAAGGCGTGGCCTCGGTGCACGACCTCCATATCTGGAGCCTGGACTCCAGGCGCTCGGCGCTATCGGCGCATGTCGTCGTGGCCGACTGGCAGCGCTGGCTGCAGATCCTGCCGGCGATGCAGCAATTGCTGGCTAGGCGCTTCGGCATCGAACACGTCACCTTGCAGCCTGAACTCCCGCCCGCAGAGCCGCTGATCTTCACGCCGCTCGGTTCACGGCAGGATGGCGATCACGGATAATCCGGGGCGCTCCCCTAAGGACCGCAACCATGCACTCGGCTCAGGAACTGGTCAGCCACGTAGAAGCACTGGCATCGCTGCCCACGGTTTATCAACGCATCCGCGAGCAGTTGGACTCCCCCGATGGCTCGGTCATCGAAGTCGCCCGCCTGGTCAGTGCCGACCCGGCGTTGACGGTACGTCTGCTCCGGCTGGTAAACAGCGCACTCTACGGCTACGGCGGCCAGGTGGATACCGTCAACCGTGCGGTTCAGATCCTGGGCCTGCAACAAGTCCATGACCTCGTCCTCGCCATGTCGGTGAGCGCGGTTTTTTCCGGCATCCAGCCGGAACGCATGGAAATGGGGCGCTTCTGGCGCGGCAGCGTGATGTGCGCCCTGGCCGCCCGTACCATCGCCCAGGGCTGCGGCCTGCCATCGGCGGAGCGCCTCTTCGTCATCGGCCTGCTGGCCGACCTCGGCCATCTGGTGATGTACCAGACGGTTCCAGCCCTGGCCGCCGAGGCGCAGAACAGTGCCGACCGCGGCGAAGAAGCGCTGCACATGGCTGAGCAACGCATCGTTGGCTGCGATTACGCCGAAGTGGGCGCCACCCTGATGGACCACTGGCGCCTGCCGCCCCTCTTCGCCGAAGTGGTCGGGGCGCAGATCGTGCCCCGACTGGGCGGCGACCACTCCTTCGATGCCGCCATCCTTCATGTCGCCAGCGCCCTGGTGCAGGCCGACCGCCGGGGCGAGGCCAGCAGCGCAGCCGCAGAACGCATCGCGCCCTCGGTCTGGTCTCAACTCAATATGTCCCCCGAAAGCCTCAGCCGCATTCGCGAGGAAGCGGAACTCAACCTCGCCGCCTACGTCTCCCTCTTCTTCCCCAGCCTGAAGATACGTTGAGCACCTGGACCGGGTTTCCACCGGCCCTCTTGGTGCCGGGCATCCCTGCGTCCTTGGCTTCGGCCAGGACACACCAAAAACCATACTAGATGTAGTACTTAACAAATAATTGAAATACAAGAATAATTTATAATTCTTTGATTTTAATTAACTTTTTATCTTTGCACGTTTTGCCTGTGCGCGCTATCCTTCAAAGGATCATTCCCACCAAGAGGCCGCACTAAACATGAGCAAGACAGCCGCTGGCCAGACCCTTCGCGACGCCACCACCCTGGTAGCACAAGAGATTTCCGGCGAAGTCCTGGTCGAGAAGTACGCCAAGGGCGAAGAACGCAGCATCCTTGAAGTTCGTCAGCGGGTTGCACGTGCCCTGGCCGCCATCGAACCAGAAGACAAGCGCGCACACTGGGAAGCCAAGTTCCTCGAAGCCCAGGAGAAGGGTTTCGTGCCTGCCGGGCGCATCAACAGCGCTGCTGGCACTACGCTGGCCGCCACGCTCATCAATTGCTTCGTGCAACCGGTGGGCGATTCGGTGACCGAGGCGGTGGATGGCCGCCCAGGCATCTACACCGCCCTCGCCCAGGCCGCCGAAACCATGCGGCGTGGCGGCGGCGTCGGCTACGACTTCTCCTCCATCCGCCCCAAGGGTGCGCTGGTGCGCGGCACACTGTCGAATGCCTCCGGCCCGGTTTCCTACATGCGCGTCTTCGACCGCTCCTGCGAAACGGTGGAATCCGCCGGCGCCCGTCGTGGCGCACAGATGGGCGTCCTGCGCTGCGATCATCCGGACATCGAAGAATTCATCCACGCCAAGGATCAGGGCGATCTCAGCAACTTCAACATTTCGGTGGGCGTCACCGATCCCTTCATGCGGGCGGTGGAGAGCGACGCTGAGGTCGAGCTCGCCCATCGCGCAGAACCCACCGAGGAACTCAAGGCCGCAGGCGCGTACCAGCGCGAAGACGGCCTGTGGGTCTATCGCAAGGTCAAGGCGCGGGCGCTGTGGGACCAAGTCATGCGCTCCACCTACGACCACGCGGAGCCTGGCATCCTCTTCCTGGACCGCATGAACCAGGACAACAACCTCTACTACTGCGAAACCATAGAGGCCACCAACCCCTGCGCCGAACAGCCGCTTCCGCCCTATGGCTGCTGCTGCCTGGGGTCGATCAATCTCACCTTGTTCATCAAGCAGCCTTTCAGCGAGCAGGCGGAGTTCGATTACGCCGCCTTCGGCAAGGTTGTCGACGTATCCATCCGCATGCTGGACAACGTGCTCGAAGCCACCCACTGGCCGCTGGAACAGCAGCACCAGGAAGCCAACTCCAAGCGCCGCGTCGGTCTGGGCTTCACCGGCCTGGGCGATGCACTGATCATGCTGCAGAAGCGCTACGACACGCCTGCGGCCCAGGAGGAAGCGCGCAAGATCGCCGAGTACATGCGCAACCGGGCCTACCTGGCCTCAGTTGAGCTCGCCCGGGAGCGCGGCGCCTTTCCCCTGTTCAACGCCGATCTCTACCTCTCCGGGGGCAACTTTGCCTCCCGCCTGCCTGCGGACGTGAAGGAGAAGATCCGCAAGCACGGCATCCGCAATTCGCACCTGCTTTCCATCGCCCCTACCGGCACCATTTCCCTCGCCTTCGCGGACAACGCGTCGAACGGTATCGAGCCGCCCTTCTCCTATACCTACACCCGGCGCAAGCGGATGGCGGACGGCACTTTCAAGGAATATGCGGTCGAGGACTACGCCTGGCGGCTGTACAAGCATGCTGGCGGAGACGTGAATGCACTGCCGCCGTACTTCGTGACCGCGCTGGAGATCTCCGCCCAGGCGCACAAGGACATGGTCGCCGCCGTGGCCCCCTATGTGGACACTTCCATCTCCAAGACGGTGAATGTCCCGGAGGACTATCCCTACGCTGATTTCGAGGATCTGTACCTCACCGCCTGGAAGGCCGGCCTGAAGGGGTTGGCTACCTATAGGCCCAACTCGGTACTCGGCTCGGTGCTGTCGGTCTCGCCCAGCGCCGAACAGAAGCAGCCGCACGACGTCGAGTTGTCCGACGCCAACAAGCGCCTCTCCATCAAGAGCCTGCCAGCGCCCGTCCTCGCCTCGCTGCGCTGGCCCGGTCGGCCAGAACTGCCGGACGGCAACCTGGCCTGGACCTACATGCTTGGCACGCCTTCGGGCAACTTCGCCCTCTTCGTCGGCCAGTTCGGCGCCAACGGCGGCACCTTCCCGTTCGAAGTCTGGGTCAACGGCGCCGACCAGCCGCGCGGCCTGGGCGCGGTGGCCAAGACCCTGTCCATGGACATGCGCGCCAACGACAGGGGCTGGCTCAAGCTCAAGCTGGATACCCTGGCCCGCACCGTCGGCGAAAAATCCTTCGAGATGCCCTTCCCTCCCCATGGCGAGAAGAAGCTCTTCCCGGGTGTTGTCTCCGCCTTCGCCCAAGTGGTCAACTACCGCTGCGAGAGACTCGGCGCCTTCGACAAAGAAGGCAACAGCCCAGTGCTCGATACCCTCTTCAGCCAGGAAGAACCCAAGACCGGCACCGATGGCACCCTGTCGTGGACGGTGGACATCTACAACCCGGCCACAGGCGAGGATTTCGTCCTGGGCCTGAAGGAGATCACGCTGCCAGACGGTGTCACCCGGCCTTACTCGGTGTGGCTCTCCGGCAATTATCCCCGCGCCCTGGACGGTCTCACCCGTATCCTGTCGCTGGACATGCGGGTCATGGATCCGGCCTGGATAGGCATGAAGTTGCGCAAGCTGCTCAATTATCCGGAGCCCCTCGGCGATTTCATGGCCTTCGTCCCGGGCACCCGACGCCAGCAAAACTATCCCAGCACGGTGGCCTACATCGCCCAACTGATGATCCACCGCTATGCAATGCTGGGCGTACTGGACGAGAAGGGCTACCCGACGCGCGAAATGGGCATCCTGGAGACGCCCCGTGACGAAAGCGAGCCCAAGCTGATGCAAGGAGCCCTATGCAATGAGTGCGGCAACCACACCGTGATCCGCAAGGACGGCTGCGATTTCTGCACCGCCTGCGGCGCTGTTGGAACCTGCGGGTAAAACCAAGCGCATCCTGAAACGAAAGAGCCCGCAGTTGCGGGCTCTTTCATGTTGTCACGGCAGGGGAAAAACAAGGGCGCCAAGGCATTCACGCGAATGCCGGCTCGTCTCCATCGTTTCTCCGCCGCAGCAAGGGCAAGGCACGAAACAAGGCGGCAATGGTCTTGCCATCGGTGATCGTACCCTGATGAACGGCGGCCTCAGCTTCATCAGCAGAGAGCGACAGGATCTCCAGAAATTCCCCTTCATCCAGTTCATGTCCCACCTGAATGAGGCTCTGGGCAAGGAAGATCTCGATGCGTTCGTCCGAATAGCCGATGCAGGGATGCATCACGCCAAGGTACTGCCACTTCTCAGCCTCGTAACCCGTTTCCTCGCGCAACTCCCTGCGCGCGCAATCAAGGATATCTTCGCCGGGATCGATCTTGCCGGCAGGCAGTTCGAGGAAAGCCCTGCGCAGCGGATAGCGGAACTGGCGCTCGAACACGAGGCGGCCATCCGGTAATACAGCCACGATCACCACCGCGCCCGGATGGCGAACATATTCGCGATAACTCTCGCTGCCGTCCGGAAGGCGGACCCGATCCCGCCAGACCTTGAGCAGCCCCCCCTGAAAAACAGGCTCGCTATCGAGCTGGCTTTCCTCGAGCGGGTCTTGCGCCGATGCGGTCTCGCTCATCTTCCGCCCCTCTCCCCGCTATGTTCAGAGCGAGGCAAGCAGCGCGTAGGCACACACCGACATCAGTGCTTGCGGCGCCAAGCCCAGGGCGGCAATCGCCAGGCCGTTTGCCGACAACAGCACGCGTAATTCGGCGGGCGCATGAATCGGTGCGGTATCCACCGGCGGATCGAAATACATGACCTTGACCACGCGGAGGTAGTAGAACGCGCCGATCACCGACATGACGACGGCAATGATCGCAATCCACAGATAACCCGCGGCAACCACAGCCTGGAGCACCGACAGCTTGGCAAAGAAGCCGATGAAGAAAGGAATGCCGGCCATCGAGAACATCACGAACATCATCATCGCGGCGAACCAGGGGCTGCGCTTGTTCAGCCCCTTGAAGTCGTCAATGGAGTCGGCCTCGAAACCTGCCCTGGAGAGCAGGATGATCATGCCGAAGGACGCCAGGCTCATGATCACGTAGGACACAGCGTAGAACATCGCCGAGCTGTATGCGTTCAGCGCGTAGTGCCGATCGCCATCCACCACGCCGGAGAGCAAGCCGAGCAGCATGAAGCCCATATGGGAGATGCCCGAGTAGGCCAGCATGCGCTTGAGGTTGGTCTGGGCGATTGCCGCGAGGTTGCCAAGGATGATGGAGAGCACAGCCACAAACATCAGCATGCTCTGCCACTGCTCTGCGACATCGAACAGGCCCCAGATGAGCAACCGCACCGCCATCGCGAACGCCGCCAGCTTCGGCGCAGTGGCGATGATCAAGGTCACCGCCGACGGCGCTCCCTGGTAGACGTCCGGTACCCACATATGGAAAGGCACCACGCCCAGCTTGAAGGAGATACCCGCCATCAGGAACACGATGCCGAACAGCAGCACCGTCTTGTTCGCAGCCTGATGATAGACCGCGTTAGCGATGCCTGAGAACTCGAGCGAGCCGGTGGCACCGTAAATCATGGACATCCCGTACAGCAGCAGACCGGAAGCGAGCGCCCCCAGAACGAAGTACTTCATGCCCGCCTCGGTGGAGCGAGCGGAATCCCGATCGAAAGCCACCATGGCATACAGACCGAGGGACATCATCTCCAGCCCGATGTACAGCGGCAGCATGTGGTTGGCCGTAACCATCACCATCATGCCCAGCGTCATCAACAGGGCGAGCACGTAATACTCCGGCTTGTCGATGTTGCGGTCGGCAAGGTAGCCGCGACCGTATAGCAAGGCGATGGCCATGGAGAAGTAGATCAGCAACTTCAGCAAATCCCCCAGCAGATCGCCGATGAAGAGATTGCTGAAGGTGTAGCTCACGTCGCCCTTGAGGGTGTAGATGGTGACGAAAGCGGCTGCGATCAGCGTGAATTGGGTCAGCGCGTAGGCCAGCCAGCGAACGCCGCGGGCAAAGGTGCTGGCGAGCATGACAACCAACGCCATGATCGCGACGAAGATCTCCGCTGCCGCGGGGTAGAAGTCGGGGACGACAAAGTTCATCTTCTGAGCGGTCCGGTAAAGTGTCTCGCCTACGCTTACAGCTTGCTCACGGCAACGTGACGTAGAAGTTCATCGACGGAAGCGTGCATCACTTCGGTGAAGGGGAAGGGATACAGGCCCATGGCCAGCACGCAGACCGCGAGAATCGCCAGAAAGGCAAATTCGCGCGCGCTGAGGTCCTCCAACTCGGCCACATGGGAGTTGGCAACCGGGCCGAACACCACGCGCTTGTACATCCAAAGGGTGTAGGCCGCGCCCAGGATCAGCGTGATCGCCGCACCAAAACCGATCCAGAAATTGAACTGGACTGCGCCGAGAATCACCATGAACTCGCCGACGAAGCCACTGGTGGCCGGCAGGCCTGCGTTCGCCATCGAGAACAGCATGAAGAAGGCAGCGAACTTGGGCATGGTGTGCACCACGCCACCGTAGTCGGCGATCTGGCGCGAGTGCATGCGGTCATACAGCACGCCGATGCAAAGGAACATCGCGCCGGAGACGAAGCCGTGGGAGATCATCTGCACCAGCGCGCCTTCGATTGCCAGCGGATTGAACATGAAGAAGCCCAGCGTCACGAAACCCATGTGGGAAATGGAGGAATAGGCCACCAGTTTCTTCATGTCCGTCTGCACCAGGGCGACGAAGCCGATGTAGATCACCGCGATAAGAGACAGCGCGATGATCAGGCCTGAATACTCTTGCGCTGCATCCGGCACGATGGGCAGCGAGAAGCGCAGGAAACCGTAGGCACCCAGCTTCAGCGCGATAGCGGCCAGCACCACGGACCCGCCGGTAGGCGCTTCGACGTGGGCATCCGGCAACCAGGTATGCACCGGCCACATCGGCACCTTCACCCCGAAGGCCACCAGGAAGGCAAAGAAGATCAGCGTCTGTTCGGTGATGTTAAGTGGCAGCTGGTGCCAATCTAGGATGCTGAAGCTGCCATCCGCCTGCATGAACAGGTAGAGCAGGGCGAGGAGCATCAGCAGAGAGCCGAACAGGGTGTAAAGGAAGAACTTGATCGCCGCGTAGACGCGATTCGGGCCGCCCCAGATACCAATGACGAGATAGAGCGGGATCAGCGAGGCTTCGAAGAAGACGTAGAAGAGGATTCCGTCCAGAGAGGAGAAGATACCGTTCATCAGGCCGGACATCACCAGGAAGCAGGCCATGTATTGGGCCACCTTCTCCTCGATCACTTTCCAGCCGCCCAGCACTACCATGATGGTGATGAAGGCGTTCAGCAGGACAAACAGCACCGAAATGCCATCCACGCCGAGGTGGTAGTTGATGTTGAAGCGCGGAATCCAGGCCTGCAGTTCGACGAACTGCATCGCGCTGGTAGAAGCATCGAAACCCAGGTAGAGCGGAATCGTGACGATGAAGCCTGCGATCGCAACCAGCAGCGCCAGGCCGCGCGCCAAAGGAGCATTGCGGTCGGAGCCGGTAGCGAGCACAAGCAGCCCGCCCAGAATCGGCACCCAAATCGCGAGACTGAGGAAGGGAATGTCCGTCATCGTTGCTTTCCGTTCTATACGTCGCTGGCGACGCGTTTAGTCTTGTTATGCATCCGTCCCCGGCATGCTCATCCGCGGTTGAACCAGAAAGTGAGCAGGATGAATACGCCGATGATCATGGTGAACGCGTACTGGTAGATGTGGCCGGTCTGGAACAAACGTGACATCTGGGCAATCCAGCCCACCAGCTTGGCGGTGCCGTTGATGGCGACACCGTCGATTACGCCCTGGTCACCCGCCTTCCAGAGCCCCTTTCCGAGCAGGCGGGCACCGCCAGCAAAGAAGATCTCGTTGAAGCGGTCAAAGTAATACTTGTTCTCGAGCAAGGTGTGGATCGGCTTGAACGTGCGCTGGATGGCAGCCGGGATACCCGGCTTGACCATGTAGAAGAACCAAGCCACCGCCACGCCACCCATCGCCAGCCAGAACGGCGCGGTCTGCAAACCATGCAGCGCCATGGCTACAGGACCGTGGAAATGCTCGGCCAGCTCGTCAAGTCCGACGTGGTTATCACCCACATAGATCACGCCGTCGAACCAAGAGCCGAACAGCATCGGTTCTATAGTGAAGAAACCGATCAACACCGAGGGAATGGCCAGCAACAGCAGCGGCAGGGTGACAACCCAGGGCGACTCATGTGGCTTCTGCCCCGGTGCCAGCCCGTGGTGATGATCGCCAGCGTGCGCATCTTCCTCGTGTTCATGATGATGAGCCTGGCCGAAACGCTCCTTGCCGTGGAACACCAGAAAGTACATGCGGAAGGAGTAGAACGCCGTCACGAACACCCCCAGCATCACGCAGAACAAGGCGTAACCGGCCCCCGGGATGTGCGAGGCATGGACAGCCTCGATGATGGAGTCCTTGGAATAAAAGCCTGCGAAGAACGGGAAACCGATCAGCGCCAGCGAACCAAGCAGCGAGGTGATCCAGGTGACCGGCATGTACTTCCAGAGGCCACCCATGTTGCGCATGTCCTGATCGTGATGCATGCCCATGATCACCGAGCCGGCACCAAGGAACAGCAGCGCCTTGAAGAAAGCGTGGGTCATCAGATGGAACACCGCGGCGGAATAGGCAGAAACGCCTAGAGCGACGGTCATGTATCCCAGTTGGGACAGCGTGGAATAAGCCACCACGCGCTTGATGTCGTTCTGCACGATGCCCAAGAAGCCCATGAACAACGCAGTCGTGGCGCCGATCACCAGCACGAAGGAGAGCGCGACATCCGAGAGCTCAAACAGCGGCGACATGCGCGCCACCATGAAAATACCTGCCGTGACCATGGTCGCCGCATGAATCAGCGCAGAGATCGGCGTCGGGCCTTCCATGGAGTCCGGCAGCCAGACGTGGAGCGGAACCTGGGCCGACTTGCCCATCGCGCCGATGAACAGACAGATACAGATGGCGGTGATCAGCGGCCAGCCGGTAACGGCCATCTCTTGCGTAGCCAGATCACCTGCCTGCGCAAACACCTCTACATAATTCAGCGAGCCCGCGTAAGCAGCAACCAGACCGATACCCAGCAGGAAACCGAAGTCGCCGACGCGGTTGACCAGGAAGGCCTTGAGGTTGGCATAGATCGCAGTCGGACGCTCGTACCAAAAACCAATAAGCAGGTACGAAACCAGGCCGACTGCCTCCCAGCCAAAAAACAGCTGCAGGAAGTTGTTCGACATCACCAGCATCAGCATGGAGAAGGTAAACAGCGAGATGTAGCTGAAGAAGCGCTGGTAACCCGGGTCGTCGTGCATGTAGCCGATGGTGTAGATATGGACCATCAGCGACACGAAGGTCACGACCAGCATCATCATGACCGTGAGCTGGTCGATCATGAAGCCGACCTCGAAAGTCAGCCCCCCCGCCTCCATCCAGGTATATACGGTGCCGTTGAAGGTGTTGCCCGCCTGGACGTCACGAAAAATGTAGATCGAGGCGACGAATGCCACCGCCACGCCGAGGATGGTCGCCACATGAGCGCCGGTACGGCCGATCAATTTGCCGAAGAGTCCTGCCAGGATGGCACCAGCGAGCGGCGCCAGCGGCACGAGTAGATAGAGCTTCTGCATGTCCGTCATCGCGTGCGTTCCTTTAACCCTTCAGGCTGTCCAGATCATCCACATGTATCGTCCGCAGGTTGCGGAACAACACCACCAGGATCGCCAAGCCGATCGCGGACTCGGCCGCAGCCACCGTCAGGATGAAGAAAACGAAGACCTGGCCCGCGATGTCTCCCAGGTAATGGGAAAAAGCGATGAAGTTGAGATTGACCGCGAGCAACATCAGCTCGATGGCCATCAACAGCACGATGAGGTTCTTCCTGTTCAGAAAGATCCCCACGACGCTGATCGCGAACAGGATCGCGCCCAGGATGAGGTAATGGGAAAGGGATAGCATCTTCAACTCCCTGATCGCTTCGGCCGCAGCCGCCGCGGTTCTTATTCGTGACTTGTATTAGTCCTTCTCGGCCGGCATCTTCACCAGCTCGATTCGGCCTTCCCGCTTGACTGCGACCTGTTCGGAAGGATCGACGTACTTCGTACCCTTGCGCTTGCGCAGGGTAAGCGCTACCGCGGCCACCATCGCGACCAGCAGCACCAGAGACGCCAGCTCAAAGGGATAAACGTAATCGGTATAGAGCACTCGCCCAAGCTCGCGGGTGTTGCTGTAGCCCGCTTGGGGAGCCGGCGGCGCCGGCATGGCGTCCAGCCCGAAGTAACGCCCCCCCAGCACCATCGCCATTTCAACCGCCATCAGCACGCCGATCAGAGCCCCCACCGGCAAATAGCTCCAGAAACCCTGGCGCAAGCGGTCGAGGTTGATGTCCAGCATCATCACGACGAACAGGAACAACACCATCACAGCGCCGACATAGACCATCACCAAGGTGATAGCCAGAAACTCAGCCTGCAGCAGCAACCAGATCCCGCTGGCGTTGAAGAAAGCCAGCACCAAATAGAGCGCGGCATGCACCGGATTACGTGCGGTGATGACTCGCAGCGCCGCGAACACAAGGATCACGGCGAGAAAGTAGAAGACGAAGGTCTTGAATTCCATTTTTTCCGTTCGCAGCGCAGACGCGCCCTCCTTAACGGTACTTTGCGTCCTGCTCGCGGTCTGCCGCGATCTGACCCTCGTAGCGATCGCCCACCGCCAGCAGCATCTGCTTGGTGTAGTACAGATCGCCGCGCTTCTCGCCGTGGTACTCGAACACCCGCGTCTCGACGATGGCATCAACCGGACAGGCTTCCTCGCAGAAGCCGCAGAAGATGCACTTCGTCAGATCGATGTCATACCGGGTTGTCCGACGGGAACCATCGTCCCGCTGATCCGATTCGATGGTGATCGCCAGCGCCGGGCAAACCGCCTCGCAAAGCTTGCAGGCGATACAACGTTCCTCTCCGTTCGGATAGCGCCGCAACGCGTGCAGGCCGCGGAAACGCGGGCTCTGCGGCGTCTTCTCTTCCGGAAACTGGACGGTAATCTTGCGAGCGAAGAAATGCCGCCCGGTAAGGGCCATGCCCTTAAGCAGTTCTTTCAGGAAAAGACTGCCGATGTAATCCCTAGCACCCATCACCCTTACCTCAAGACCAGATCGAGAGCGGAGACATCATCCACACCGCGACAACGACCACCCACACCAGCGTGACCGGAATGAACACCTTCCAGCCCAACCGCATGATGTGGTCGTAGCGAAAGCGAGGGAACGTCGCACGTACCCACAGGAAGATGAAAAGGATGGCCGCGGTCTTCAACGCCAGCCAATGGAAACCATCCGGCAGGAAACCGAACGGCGACAGCCAGCCACCCAGGAACAGGACCGAGGTCAGGATGGAGACCAAGATCATGTTCGCGTATTCGGCGAGGAAGAATAGCGCGAACGTCATGCCAGAGTATTCGACCATATGCCCGGCCACGACTTCAGCCTCGCCTTCTACCACGTCGAAGGGCGCACGGTTGGTCTCCGCGATTCCCGAAATCAGATAGACGACGAACATCGGCAGCAGCGGCAGCCAGTTCCAGGACAGGAAACCCAGCCCCATGTTGGCAAAACGGCCGGTGCTCTGCGAAACCACGATATCCGACAGATTCAGGCTGGCCGAGATCAGCAGCACGCAGATCAGCGCAAACCCCATCGACACTTCGTAGGACACCATCTGGGCAGCAGCACGCATCGAGCCCAGGAAGGGGTATTTGGAGTTGGAAGCCCAACCGGCGACAACCACCCCATAAACCTCCAGCGATGTCACCGCGAGCAGAAAAAGCAGGCCTGCATTGACGTCGGCGAGGACCAGACCATCATCGAAAGGGACTACCGCCCAAGCCACCAAGGAAGGAGCCAACGCAAGGATGGGGCCAACGATGAAAAGTCCCTTGCTCGCGCCCGAAGGAATCACGATCTCCTTCAGCAGGAGCTTCACGCCATCAGCAACGGGCTGCAGCAACCCCATCGGGCCAACCCGGTTGGGGCCGATGCGCACCTGCATGTAACCGATCACCTTGCGCTCGGCAAGCGTCAGATAAGCCACGCAAACCATCAGTGGAGCGATGATCGCGATGATCTTCACCAAGGTCCAAACCAGAGGCCATGCGGGCCCGAACAAATTTGCCACCGGTTGCAGCATCGCTTCCATCAAACACGCTCCACGCTGAGTCGGCCGCCAAGCGCCCCGAGCGCAGCCGTAGTCCGATGCGCCGCCGCGATCCGTACGCAGCCGGCAGCCAGAGTCTCGTCCGCAGCTGCAAGCAGTTCTACAGCCTCGCTCCCCTGCCCCACCCGCACTCGCTCGCCGGCAGAGACGCCCAACTGCGCAAGCGTGGCCGGACTCAGGCGAGCGACCGGAACTGCCGCATCCTTCGTTTTCTGAAGCGGAGCAGCCCGACGCACCACCGGATCAGCAAAATAGATCGGCACGTCAGCGACCCGCTCCAGCCCTGCTTCGTTACCAACCACAGCCGCCGCTGTTGCAACCTTAAATACTGCCCCGGTAGCCAGCTTGCGCGCATAGTCGCCCGCAAGCGCCGCCTTGCAGACCGTCTCGGAATCCTCATACGCAAAATCATCCAGGCCCAGCAAGGTGCCGAGAACACGCAGCACTTTCCAGCCCGGGCGGCACTCGCCCAAAGGTCTGGCAACGGCATTGAAACTCTGCGCGCGGCCCTCACAGTTCACGAAAGTGCCAGACGTTTCCGAAAACGGCGCGACCGGTAACAGTACATCGGCAAACTCGCGTAAGGCTGGACTATCGAATGCGGATAGGCTGACCACGAGCTCGGCAGATTGCAGAGCAGCCTGAGTACGGGGCGCATCAGCAAAATCAAGATCCGGCTCAGCTCCGAACAGCATATAACCCTTGCGCGGCGACTCAAGCATCGCCCTGGCATTCAACCCAGACCCGCTTGGTGTCGCGCCTGCAAGATAGCCACCAACGCTGTTGGCGGCCTCACCGATCACACCCACACAAGCACCAGACAAACGCCCAATCTCGCAAGCCAAGACTTCCAACTCCGCCGCTCGAGCATGCTGAACCGCCAGGTTCCCCAGCCAGAGCGCGGTTTTCTCGCCGCTGCCAATTAGTTTGGCCAGCGTTGCAGCCTCTTCCGAAACGGCAGCAGGCATGAAAGGCATGACGGCGTCCGAAACAGCCATGCCTTTCTGCTCGGCCAGCGCCCTTACGACTTCACCAAGGGCTGCAATCATGCCCGACGGAGCGACCAGCATCCGGCTACGCACAGGCAGCAGCCATTCCTCCGCCGTCGGGCCGACCACGCCGACCTGAAGGCCGCGCTTCGCAGCCTGACGAACCCGCTGTGCGAGCAGTGGCGCGTCCTTGCGGAAAAAACTCCCAATGACCAGCAGCCGATCCAGTTCGCTGACCCCAGTGATAGGCATACCCAACCACGGGGCCCCGGACCGCACGCCGTCAGCACGGAAGTCCGCTTGCCGCAGACGAAAATCCACGTTGTCCGCTCCCAGGCCCCGCATCAACTTCTGGCCGAGATACAACTCTTCCACCGTCGAATGGGGAGACAGCAAAGCACCAAGCGCCTGACCGCCGTGTTGCTGCGCCAGCCCGCGCAGACCATTCGCCGCAAACTCGAGCGCGGTCTGCCAGTCCACCTCGCGCCATTCCCCCGCCTGCTTGATCTGCGGCCGCAGCAGCCGCTCCGAACAATTGAGCGCTTCATAGGAGAACCTGTCCTTGTCCGACAGCCAGCACTCGTTGATGGACTCGTTTTCGAGCGGCAGCACCCGCTTCACGACATCATGCTTGGTCTGAACAATCAGGTTCGCCCCCAGCGAGTCATGTGGGCTCACCGACTTGCGCCGCGAAAGCTCCCATGTACGGGCGGCAAAACGGAAAGGCTTGGAGGTCAAGGCGCCAACCGGGCACAGGTCGATAATGTTGCCCGACAGTTCGGAATCAACTGTCTTTTCGACGAAGGGCATGATCTCGGCATGCTCACCCCGGAATGCCTGTCCCAACTCCATCTCACCGGCAATCTCGGTGGTAAAACGCACGCACCGGGTGCAATTGATGCACCGGGTCATGTCCGTCGCCACCAAGGACCCGAGATTCTTGTTCAGGACGACACGCTTCTCTTCCTGGTAGCGCGACTGGCTTCCACCATACCCCACCGCCAGATCCTGCAACTGGCACTCGCCCCCTTGATCGCAGATCGGGCAGTCCAGCGGATGGTTGATCAGAAGGAACTCCATCACCCCCTTCTGCGCCTTGACCGCAGATTCGGAGTGAGTCCACACCTTCATGCCGTTGGTGACCGGTGTCGCACAGGCTGGCAAAGGCTTCGGCGCCTTCTCTACTTGCACCAAGCACATGCGACAGTTGGCTGCGATGGAGAGCTTCTTGTGGTAGCAGAAATGAGGAATATAGCTGCCGACCTTGGCGGCGGCATCCATGACCGTACTGCCGTCCGGTACCTGTATCTGCTGGCCGTCGATTTCAATCTCTAGCATGAGGGGCTCACGTAGATTTGGCTGCCTTCGTACTGCACTTCAGGCGAGACGAGACACTTCTTGTTTTCGATGTGGTACTGGAATTCCGCACCAAAATGCTTGATGAAACTCTGAACCGGCATGGACGCCGCGTCACCCAAGGCGCAGATAGTCCGACCCATGATGTTGCCGGTAACGGAATTCAACAGATCGAGATCATCCGCTCTACCCAAGCCATTTTCGATGCGGTGCACAACGCGGTAGAGCCAGCCCGTACCCTCGCGGCACGGGGTACATTGCCCACAGGACTCTTCAAAATAGAAATAGGACAGACGCTCAAGCGCCTTCACCATGCAGGTGGTTTCATCCATCACGATGACCGCACCCGAACCGAGCATCGAGCCCGCCTTGGAGATCGAGTCGTAATCCATCGTGCAATCCATCATCACGTCGGCGGGCAGAACCGGCGAGGACGACCCGCCTGGGATAACTGCTTTCAGCTTGCGCCCACCTCGCATTCCCCCGGCCATCTCTAGCAATTCGGAGAAAGGAGTCCCGAGAGGAATCTCATAATTACCAGGACGGTTGACGTGGCCCGAAACGGAAAAAAGCTTCATTCCCCCGTTATTCGGTTTGCCCAGGTTTAGGAAGGCTTCGCCGCCCATGTTGATGATGAAGGGAACAGACGCGAAGGTTTCCGTATTGTTGATGGTCGTCGGCTTACCATACAAACCATAACTTGCCGGGAATGGCGGCTTGAAGCGGGGCTGCCCCTTCTTGCCTTCGATGGATTCGAGCAAGGCCGTCTCTTCACCGCAGATATACGCGCCATAACCATGATGGGCGAACAATTCGAAGGAAAACCCGCTGCCGAGAATATCTGTACCCAGTAAATTAGCCGCTCTCGCCTCGTCCAGAGCCTCTTCGAAACGCTGGTATATCTCGAAAATTTCACCGTGGATGTAGTTATATCCACGGGCACAACCCATCGCATACGCGGCAATGGTCATGCCTTCGATCACTGAATGCGGGTTGTAGCGAAGGATGTCCCTGTCCTTGAAAGTTCCAGGCTCACCCTCATCAGAATTGCACGCCAGATACTTGTCGCCCGGGAAAGAGCGAGGCATGAAACTCCACTTCAACCCAGTAGGAAAGCCCGCGCCACCTCTACCTCGCAGAACTGCAGTCTTGAGCTCCGCAATGATGGTCTCCGGCGGAATCCTCTCGGAGATAATCTTTTTCAGCGCAGCGTAACCACCCCGGGCGAGGTAGTCCTGCAGCCGCCAAGCACGGTCGCCGTCCACCCCGGCGAGGATCATTCCTTGCGCACTCATTTGCTTTCCAAATCGGCCAGCAACTGGTCGATCTTCTCCTTGGTCATCCAGCTGCACATGTGATGGTTGTTGACCAACAACACAGGAGCATCACCGCAGGCCCCCATGCACTCACCTTCTTTCAAGGTGAACTTCCCATCGGCGGTCGTTTCGTTGAAGCCGATCCCCAGCCTCTGCTTCACATAGTCGGCGGCATGTACGCCGCCGGAGAGGGCACAGGGGAGATTGGTACAAACGGTGATCTTGTGTTTGCCGACAGGCTCAAGATCGTACATGTTGTAGAAGCTGGCGACCTCGTAAGCAGCAATGGCCGGCATCTGCAGGTAATCTGCGACAAAAGCGATGACTTCCTGGGGAAGCCATCCCTTCTCGACCTGTGCAATACGGAGCGCCGCCATGACCGCGGACTGCTTCTGATCCGCCGGATACTTGGCGACCTCTCGGTCAATCTGTTGCAGCGATTCTTGGCTCAGCATGTCGTACTCATCTTCTCGTTTGCCTGCCGATTCCCGTGTTGCGGATTATTCTCGATTTATCTATCGATTTCGCCGAACACCACATCCATGGTGCCAATAATCGCGACGACATCAGCAATCATGTGGCCACGCGCAATCTCGTCCATTGCAGCCAGATGTGCGAAACCGGGGGCCCGCAACTTCAATCGATATGGCTTGTTTGCCCCATCGGAAACCGCATAGACACCAAATTCACCCTTGGGATGCTCGACTGCCGCATAGACCTCGCCCTTGGGGACATGAATGCCTTCAGTAAAGAGCTTGAAGTGGTGAATCAACTCCTCCATATTCGCCTTCATCTGCTCACGGGGAGGAGGTGCAACCTTGTGATTTTCGGTAATAACCGGACCTGGATTCTGCCGGAGCCAATCGATGCATTGACGAATGATGCGGTTCGACTGGCGCATTTCCTCCATTCGGCAGAGATAACGGTCATAGCAGTCCCCGTTTTTTCCAACCGGGATATCGAAATCCAATCGATCATAAACTTCGTAGGGCTGCTTCTTGCGAAGATCCCAGGCAATCCCGGAACCTCTGAGCATCGGGCCGGAAAACCCCCAACCCAGTGCCTGTTCCGGGCTCACCACACCAATTCCGACGGTGCGCTGCTTCCAGATACGGTTATCTGTCAGCAGGGTTTCGTATTCGTCACAATAACGCGGGAAGCGCTGCGTAAAGTCATCCAGGAAATCAAGCAAGGACCCCTGCCGATTGCCATTCAACTCCTCGACCGCCTTTGCATTCTTGAATTTATTGACCTGATACTGGGGCATTCGATCGGGCAAGTCCCGATAAACGCCGCCTGGACGATAGTAGGCCGCGTGCATGCGTGCTCCGGAGACAGCCTCATACGCGTCCATGAGATCTTCCCGCTCACGGAAGGTATAGAGCACCATGGTCATCGCACCGATATCCAGCGCGTGAGTGCCAATATTGAGCAGATGATTCAAGACCCGGGTAATTTCGTCAAACATAACCCGGATATATTGAGCACGCAGCGGCACCTCCAAGCCCAATAGCCGCTCAATGGACATGCAATAGGCATGCTCGTTGCACATCATGGACACATAGTCCAACCTGTCCATGTAAGGAACGGACTGTACCCAAGTCCGGGTTTCTGCAAGCTTTTCCGTTCCTCGATGCAGCAGACCAATATGGGGATCCGCACGCTCCACGACCTCCCCGTCCAACTCAAGAACAAGGCGCAATACGCCATGAGCAGAAGGATGCTGCGGACCGAAGTTAATGGTGTAGTTGCGAATCTCAGCCATGACCCACATCCCCGTAGTTTTCTTCACGCACGATACGCGGCGTATTCTCCCGAGGCTCAATCGTTACAGGCTGATAGACCACGCGCCCCAATTCCGGGTCGTAGTGCATCTCGACGTACCCCGAAACAGGAAAGTCTTTACGGAAAGGATGACCAACAAAACCGTAATCCGTCAGAATCCGACGCAAATCCGGATGCCCGGAATACATGATTCCATAGAGATCAAAAGATTCACGTTCATACCAATTCGCACTGGGCCACAGGTCAACCAGGGAATCCAGAACGGGGAAATCGTCGCTATCTGCGAAAACCCGCAGCCTCAAGCGCCAGTTATTCTTGATCGACAGCAGATGGGCTACGGAAGCAAAACGAGCCCCCTCCCAAGAACCATTGCCGTAGGCCGAATAATCAATCCCGGACAAATCAATCAGCTGTTCAAAACTGAACTCCGGGTTGTCTCGTAGCGCAGAGGCGAGCCGCAGATAGTTCGATGCGGACACCTCTATCGTCAATTCACCGCATTCGAGCACTTGCGAAAGTAGATCTTCGCCAAAAACCTCGCGAAGCCTTTCATTGAGCCGTTCAAGTCTGGCACTCATTTCCGAGCCTACCTGTCAGCGCGCAATAGTATTCGTGCGCTTGATTTTGTTTTGCAGCTGAATGATTCCATAGAGGAGCGCCTCCGCCGTCGGGGGACACCCCGGGACGTAAACATCCACCGGAACGATGCGGTCGCAACCACGCACGACAGAATAGGAATAGTGGTAGTAGCCACCGCCATTTGCACAGGAGCCCATGGAAATGACCCATCGGGGCTCTGCCATCTGGTCATAGACCTTGCGTAAGGCCGGAGCCATCTTGTTGCAGAGCGTACCAGCAACAACCATCAGGTCGGACTGCCTGGGGCTCGGCCTGAAAACGACACCAAAACGGTCAAGGTCATAACGGGCACAGCCCGCGTGAATCATCTCAACCGCACAACAGGCCAACCCGAAAGTCATTGGCCACAACGAACCAGTACGAGTCCAGTTGATGACCGCATCAAGCGAAGTAGTGACAAACCCTTCGCGAAAGACGCCTTCAATGCTCATGCCTTACTCCCAGTCGAGTGCGCCGTTCTTCCACTCGACGATATAACCGATGACCAGAATGGCCAGAAAAACCATTACGGATCCGAAAACGAACCAAGCCAGTTCGCCGGCGGCAATGAATTCCTGAAAGACGGTCGCCCACGGAAAAAGAAAGGCGATTTCTAAATCGAACAGGATAAAGAGAATGGCGATGAGATAGTAGCGGACATCAAACTTCATCCGGGCATCTTCAAATGCCTCGAATCCGCACTCATAAGGAGAAAGTTTTTCGCCATCAGGGCGATAAGGGGCGAGAACACGCCCCAGGACAACAGGAGCGACACCAAAGCCCAAGCCCACGAGAATGAAGACCAACACAGGAAAATAATTTTCCAGCATGCCCATTTACTCCTATTTGAGCCTGGCGATTTATCTAGATCGCCATTATTGTTTTCAGTGTCCCTGTAGAAACGCCCGCTTACGCGGGCGTTTCAGTATTCTGGTGCCGACGATGAGACTCGAACTCATACGGCTTTCGCCACCACCCCCTCAAGATGGCGTGTCTACCAATTTCACCACGTCGGCTCGCTGTTCGTTACAGCTAGATAATTATACGACTATTTGCGCGGTGCGCAAAGCCTCTTTCCACTTTTACCTGGGTATCGACTGGGCCTTGGAATCATCTACCGGCTGCGGCACTTCTTCCGCCTTGGGCTGCTGAGAGGCTGGCGTAGATTGCACGGCTCCTTCCATTACGCTCGCCGGTGCACTAGGTTTGTTGCTCGCTAGATAGCTCAAGCCAAGGCTAGTAATAAAAAATACCGTCGCAAGGACAGCCGTGGTTCTGCTCAAGAAGTTGGCGGACCCCGAAGAGCCAAACAAACTACCCGACGAACCGCTACCGAAAGCCGCCCCCATATCAGCACCCTTACCGTGCTGCACAAGGACCAATCCAATCACCCCAATGCCAACCAGCACATGAACCGTCAGCACCAGCGGAAAAAGTACATTACTCATCACAAACCCTGAAAAACGAGCTGCCGCTCAGTAATCGGCAGCCGCGCGGCATATCGCCAAGAAATCCCGGGCAACCAAGGAAGCCCCCCCGATCAACCCACCGTCCACATTCGGTACCGCGAAAAGCTCGGCAGCGTTGCCAGGCTTGACGCTCCCTCCGTACAGAATCTTCGTTGCCACGCCACCACCAAAGACACGCTGGGCCCACACCCTTATGGAGGCATGCACCTCTCCCACCTGCTCCGTAGTGGCGGTCAAACCACTCCCGATCGCCCATACAGGCTCATACGCCAGCACAACCCGATCGACAGCCAGTCCATCCACCTCGGCGGCCACAGCATCCAACTGACGCGTGACCACTTCCAGCGTCACCCCGTCGTTCCGCTGAGCCAATGTTTCCCCTACACACACAATGGGAAGTAATCCCACCCCCAGCGCCGCCCTTGCTTTGCGGCCCACCGTGCCATCATCTTCCCGGAATAGGGTGCGACGCTCGGAGTGACCAACGATGACATAGCTACACCCGAGATCAGAAAGCATCCGCGCACTCACTTCGCCCGTGTAAGCTCCTTCGTCGAACTCACTGACGTTCTGGGCTCCCAAGGCTATTTCAGAAGCCGATGACAGCAGATGCGACGCCTGCGCCAAGTACGGGAAGGGCACGCAGATGGCCATTGCACACCCGAAACCCGCGCTCTTCGTGACCTCCTCGAGGAACGCAGCGTTACCCGCCAGGCTGCCATTCATCTTCCAGTTGCCGACAACGAGTTTCTTGCTCACATCCATGGCCCGTCTGGCAAATCGCGAAATTATAGGTTGATGAGATTGAAGGCGCAAACGCCCTGTCCCACGCACCATTGCGTCAGACAGGGCGTCGTCGAGCGAGATCGGCGGCCCGCCGATCTCGGCTCCCCTCAACCAAAGCGACCGGTGATGTAGTCCTCTGTCTCTTTCCGCTTCGGCTTGAGGAACAACTCGTCAGTAACACCGAACTCCACCATCTCGCCCAAGTACATGTAGGCCGTGTAGTCCGATATACGGGCTGCCTGTTGCATGTTGTGGGTCACGATTACGATGGTGAACTCCTTCTTGAGTTCGTCCACCAACTCCTCGATCCGGGAGGTAGAGATCGGGTCCAGCGCAGACGTTGGCTCGTCCAGAAGGAGCACCTCTGGCTTGACCGCAATGCCACGTGCGATGCATAGCCGCTGCTGCTGCCCACCCGACAAACTCATTCCGCTTTGCTTCAGCTTGTCCTTGACCTCATCCCACAGTGCAGCCTTACGTAAAGCCCACTCCACGCGCTCATCCATCTCGGCAACAGAGAGTTTTTCATGTAGGCGTACACCGAACGCAATGTTGTCGTAGATAGACATGGGGAATGGCGTCGGTTTTTGGAAGACCATGCCAATCTTCGCGCGCAGTACGCTCACATCGATGTCGCTCGCGAGGAGGTTGCGCCCGTCGAACAACAACTCCCCCTCGGCCCGCTGGTCCGGGTAGAGGTCGTACATGCGATTGATGGTCCGCAGCAAGGTGGACTTGCCGCAGCCGGAGGGGCCAATGAAGGCGGTCACGGTATGGCGCGCCATCCGGAAATTGATGTTTTTCAGCGCATGGAACTTACCGTAGTAGAAGTTGAAGTCCCGGAACTCGAGTTGCGCGTCGGCGATATCCATTTCGGTCGTCAGTCCTGTACCCATGGGTCGTCAGTTGAGCTTTTCGGCCCGCAGGAAGACACGGGCAATGATGTTAAGGGCGAGCACGCCCAACGTGATGAGGAAGACCCCGGCCCAGGCCAGTTGCTGCCACTCAACGAAGGGGCTCATGGCGAACTTGAAAATTGTGACTGGCAGGTTTGCCATCGGCTCATTCAGACTCAAAGTCCAGAACTGATTTGACAGCGCAGTAAAGAGCAAGGGCGCCGTTTCACCAGCGATACGTGCCACTGCGAGCAGCACCCCCGTCACAACCCCCGCCCTCGCGGCCCGCAGGGTAACCTTGGATATCACCACCCGCTTCGGCGCCCCGAGTGCGAAAGCAGCCTCTCTCAAGGTGTTCGGCACGAGTTGCAACATGTTCTCGGTCGTTCGCACCACGACGGGCAAGACAATGAGTGCCAGAGCGACTACCCCGGACCACGCAGAGAACTTGCCCGTGTTCGCTACGATCAAGGCGTACACGAATAAGCCAATGACGATGGAAGGAGCCGACAGCAGCAGATCATTGATAAAGCGCGTTGTCTGGCCCAGCAGGTTGAAGCGCCCGTACTCGGCAAGATAGACCCCGGCGAGGATCCCTATCGGCGTTCCGAGCAGAGTAGCCAGCGTCACCATCAGCACGCTACCTGCAATGGCGTTGAGCAAGCCGCCATCGCTCGCCCCCGGAGGCGGCGTCATCTGGGTGAAGAGATTCAGGGAAAGCCCCGAAACGCCCAGATCGAAGACGGTCCAGAGTATCCATGCCAACCAGAACAATCCGAATAGCATGGCGCCCATAGACAGGGTCAACGCGAGCCGGTTGACCAGTTTTCTACGCATCAACAGATTCATGGCGCTCAGCTCCGTCCGCCTTCGCTCTTTGAGAGGCGCTGCAGCAACAATTTGGACACGACCAGCACGAAGAGCGTGATCACGAACAGGATCAGGCCCAACTCCATCAACGCCGCCGTATGCAAGCCAGGATCGGCTTCGGCGAACTCATTCGCCAGCGCAGAGGTAATGCTATTCCCGGGGGCAAACAGGGAAGCCGTATTCAAGAAATTTGTATTGCCGATTACGAAGGTCACTGCCATGGTTTCGCCCAAGGCACGCCCCAAGCCGAGCATCACTCCACCAACCACGCCGGTCTTCGTGTAAGGCAGAACCACCCGCCAGACAACCTCCCAAGTGGTGCAGCCCAGCCCGTAGGCGGATTCCTTTAGCATTGCCGGCGTCACCTCAAACACGTCTCGCATCACGGACGCAATGTACGGGATGATCATGATGGCGAGGATCACGCCGGCGCAGAGCAGGCCTATTCCCAGCGGAGGACCAGCGAACAGGCGACCAATCAACGGCAGATGGCCCAGCGTGTTCTGCAGCGCCGGCTGCACGTACTGGGCAAAAATGGGAGCGAAGATCAGCAGACCCCACATGCCGTAAACAATGCTGGGAATGGCGGCGAGCAACTCGATCGCCGTACCGAGCGGGCGCCGCAGCCAACGTGGAGACAGTTCCGTCAGAAAAAGCGCGATACCGAAGGACACCGGAACCGCGATGACCAGAGCGATCAACGCAGTAACCAGCGTGCCGTACACCGGCACCAGGGCACCGAATTTCTCCATCGGCGGATTCCACTCCGGCGAAAAAAGAAAACCGATGCCATAGGCTTCAATACTGGGCCAGGACGCGACCGTCAGCGCAACGATGATCCCGGCCAGCAGAACAAGGGTAAGTACAGCGAACGAACGCGCGACCCCAGAGAACAGACGGTCGCCCAACTTTGTCATTCCGTTACTTCCTCCCTTGCTAGCGGAATCTTGGCCAGTGGGGGCGGGTGAGGCAGCAGACACCCCTCCCCCGCTGATCTTCACTTCGCCGAAGGCCTCAGGGGCCTCCGGCCGTTCATTGCGTTGCATCGCGCCTGACCTTTGCGGCCTGTTAATTCTTCAGCACAGCAGCGCCGCTAGCATCCTTCATCTCGCCCCATGAGGCCTTGATGAGCTTTACGGTGTCGGCAGGCAGCGGCACGTAGTCCAAATCCGCGGCCATCTGCGAACCATTGGCGTACGCCCAGTCGAAGAACTTCAGCACCTCCACGGCCTGGCCCGGCTTGTCCTGCGTCTTGTGCATCAGAATGAAGGTGGCGCCAGTGATGGGCCAAGAGGTCTTGCCGGCTTGGTCGGTGAGGATTTCATAGAAGGCCGACTTGCTCCAATCCGCACCCGCCGCAGCAGCCTTGAACGCATCATCGGTAGGAGCGACAAACTGGCCTTCCTTATTCTGCAGCACAGCGTAGGTCAGCTTGTTCTGTTTAGCGTAAGCGTACTCCACATAGCCGATCGACCCCGGAAGACGTTGCACGAAGGCAGATACGCCTTCGTTCCCCTTGCCCCCCAGCCCAACCGGCCACTGGACCGCAGAGCCTTCCCCGATCTTCTCCTTCCATTCAGAGGAAACCTTGGAAAGGTAGTTGGTGAAGATGAAAGTGGTTCCAGAGCCATCCGCACGACGGACGACTCCGATCGGCTGGTCGGGCAGAGCCAGACCTGGGTTCAGCGCAGCAATGGCCTTGTCGTTCCACTGCACGATCTTGCCGAGATAGATGTCGGCCAACAGTTGGCCAGTCAGCTTGAGTTCGCCCGGCTTGATACCCTGGACATTCAGCACCGGCACCACCCCGCCAATAACGGTCGGGAACTGCTGCAGGCCGTTCTTGCTAAGCTCTTCCGGCTTGAGCGGCATATCGGACGCGCCAAAATCCACCGTCTTGGCGTTGATCTGGCGGATACCGCCACCAGAGCCGATTGATTGGTAGTTAACCTTGTTGCCGGTCGCCTTCTGGTAGGCGTCGGCCCACTTGGCATACACCGGAGCCGGAAAGGAAGCACCAGCACCGGTCAGCTCGGCTGCATGGGCGCCCGTGGCAAACAACACGGCGGAAGACGCAACCACGGCGAATTTCTTCGACAAACGGATCATGACTACCTCTACTTGGTGACAGAGTCGCCAAAGTAACAATCGTTTGTTACGTCCATGTTTCATGTCTTCAAATTGTCAGACGACCGCAGCCTCGACGGCCTCCGCGATCCCTCTGGCCAAACGCTCTACCAGCGCACTGTCCCGCCCTTCCACCATGACTCGCAGCAGGGGTTCGGTGCCCGACGGCCGGAGCAGGACGCGGCCTTCGTCTCCCAAGGTTTCTTCCGCCATCTCCTTGGCGGTCTTGATTCCCATGTCACCTTGCCAATCGAATCCCGCGGGCAGGCGAATGTTGATTAGTTTCTGCGGATAGAACACTAGGTCGGAGCACGCTCCGCTCAAGGTATGGTTCCGTTGCCGCAGCGCTGCGAGTACCTGAAGTGCCGAGACAATGCCGTCACCAGTTGTATGCCGGTCCAGGCAGATGATGTGGCCAGAGTTTTCCCCCCCGAGCTTCCAACCGCGCTCATGTAGCGTCTCCAGGACGTAACGGTCCCCCACCTTGGCCCGCGCGAAGCCGACGCCAAGCCGTTTGACGGCATGCTCGAAGCCGAGATTGCTCATCAGCGTACCGACCACTCCCTCCAGGCGCCCTTCTTCCCGCCGCGCACTGGCAATCACGTAGAGCAGTTTGTCGCCGTCGTAGATCTCCCCCCCCCGATCAACCATGATCAGGCGGTCCCCATCTCCATCCAGCGCAATGCCGATATCTGCTCCTTGCGCCAACACCGCTTGTCGAAGGTTCTCGGGCCGGGTCGCACCCACACCATCGTTGATGTTCAGTCCGTTAGGCTCGACCCCCACCGGAAAAACTTCTGCACCAAGTTCATGGAAGACGTTGGGCGCGATGTGATAGGCCGCACCATGAGCGCAATCCAATGCGATCTTCAAGCCACGCAGATCAAGCTCATTGGGGAACGTGCTCTTGCAGAACTCGATATAACGCCCAGCCGCATCAGCTATCCGGCGAGCGCGCCCTAGACGGACCGACTCGACGCAACCCATAGGCTCTTCCAGCCTCGCCTCGATTTCCTCCTCTACCGCATCCGGCAGCTTTGCACCTAGTGCAGAGAAGAACTTTATCCCGTTATCATAAAATGGATTATGCGAGGCAGAGATCACCACCCCGGCCTGGAGCCGCAGCGCACGAGTCAGGTAAGCCACCGCCGGCGTGGGGATGGGACCGGCCAGCATCACATCCACCCCGGCAGCGGCGAACCCCGCCTCCAAAGCCGCCTCCAACATGTAGCCCGAGATCCGGGTGTCCTTGCCAATGAGAATGGCGGGATTCTCACCCGCAGGCAGCCTCTCTCTGGCGATGAGCGTCACTCCGGCCGCGTACCCCAACCTCATCACGAACTCGGGGGTAATCGGGGTGTCGCCCACTTTTCCTCGCACCCCATCGGTGCCGAAATACCGTCTGCCCATCGCTCACCTCAACGGAAAGCGCGAATTATGACACTGCTTGCCACACCAGCATCGCATCTCTGGTTGCCGCAACATCGTGCACCCGCACAATCGCCGCACCTCGTTGGATCGCGATCAAGGCGGCAGCGATACTTGCAGGCAGGCGTTCTTCGACCGCCCTTCCGGTAACCGCGCCCAACATCGACTTGCGCGACAGCCCGGCCAAGACTGGCAGGCCATGAATCCGAAAGCTCTCCAGCTCCTTCAACATGGAGAAATTGTGTTCCACGCTTTTTCCGAAGCCAAAGCCCGGATCCAACAAAATGCGCTCCGCTTCGACGCCCGCGGCCTTGAGAGTCTGGACACGCTCCCTCAGAAAGCAACCAACCTCGGTAACAACGTCTGAATAGCGCGGATTCTGCTGCATGGTGCGGGGCTCCCCTGCCATATGCATCACACACAGGGCAGCCCTGCTCTCTCGAACCGCCTCTATGGCTCCATCAGTTCGGAACCCGTTTACGTCATTCACCATATCCGCACCAGCCGCCAACGCGGCCTTCATCACTCCAGGCTTCAGGGTGTCGATTGAAATGGGTACCTTCCAAGAAACCAATGCGTCTACCGCCCGGACAATGCGGTCTATCTCTTGAGCTTGTGGCACGGGCTCAGCACCGGGACGGGTAGATTCCGCACCAAGGTCGAGAATATCTGCGCCTTGCTCCAAGGCCTCTTCAGCCCGACTTAACGCTCTGGCCAGATCGCCATTACTCCCATCCCCGGTAAAGGAGTCCGCGGTTAGATTGATAATTGCCATGATTCTGGGTCGGCTTAGGTCAAGATCAAATCGGCCGCAGCGCAATACGCTCATTTCGTTACCCAAAAAAATGCGGGCCGGAATTACCCGGCCCGCAAGGGAGATACTAAAAAAACTTATGCCGCAGGCGCAGTTGCATTGGGGGCGGCACCGGGCGAGTCGTCCTTGGAACGCGGCGCCGGCACCGCAGCAGGCTTGGGCGGACGCGGCGGGCGTCCAGCCATAATGTCATTCACCTGCTCCGCATCAATGGTCTCCCACTCCAGCAGCGCCTGCGTCATCGCCTCGACCTTGTCGCTGTTCTCTTCAATCAAGCCACGCGCCAACGCATACTGCTGATCAATGATCCGGCGAATCTCTGCGTCAACCTTCTGCATCGTCGCTTCAGAAACGTTGCGATGCGTCGTCACTTGGCGCCCGAGGAAGATTTCCCCCTCCTCTTCCCCGTAGACCATCGGCCCCAAGGTATCCGACATGCCCCACTGCGTGACCATGCGACGAGCCAGATCGGTCGCACGCTGGAAGTCGTTGGAAGCCCCGGTCGTCATCTGCTTCATGAAGATCTCTTCGGCTATTCGACCACCGAATAGAACCGCGATGGTCTGCAGCAGACGCTCCCTGTCTTGGCTGTAACGATCTTCTTCAGGCAATTGCATTGTCACACCCAGCGCTCGCCCACGAGGAATGATAGTGACCTTGTGCACCGGATCCGTCTTGTCCAGCAAGCGTGCCACGACCGCATGGCCGGACTCGTGATAGGCCGTATTTCTGCGCTCCTCTTCCGGCATGACCACGGACCGGCGCTCGGCACCCATCATGATCTTGTCCTTGGCGCGCTCAAAATCGTCCATGTCCACCAGTCGCTTGTTGGCGCGAGCAGCGAACAGTGCAGCCTCATTAACCAAGTTGGCCAGATCCGCACCAGCGAATCCAGGCGTCCCGCGCGCCAGAACCTGCGGATCGACATCCGGCGCGATAGGCACCTTCCGCATATGCACCTTCAGAATCTGCTCTCGGCCCCGGATGTCAGGCAGCGCAACGACGACTTGACGATCGAAGCGTCCAGGCCGCAGCAGCGCCGGGTCGAGTACATCCGGACGGTTGGTCGCTGCGATCACGATCACACCCGTCTGCCCCTCGAAACCATCCATCTCCACCAGCAACTGGTTGAGGGTTTGCTCGCGCTCATCATTACCGCCACCCAGGCCAGCGCCCCGTTGACGTCCCACAGCGTCAATTTCGTCGATGAAGATGATGCAAGGAGCGTGCTTCTTCGCCTGCTCGAACATGTCCCGGACGCGAGCCGCGCCGACGCCGACGAACATTTCCACGAAGTCGGAACCGGAGATCGAGAAGAAGGGCACTTTTGCCTCTCCGGCGATCGCCTTGGCAAGCAGTGTCTTACCGGTACCCGGCGAGCCAACCATCAGCACACCCTTGGGAATACGACCACCCAGCTTCTGGAACTTGGAAGGATCACGCAGGAACTCGACCAGTTCTCCGACTTCTTCTTTGGCCTCGTCGCAACCCGCCACATCCGCAAAAGTAATCGAGTTGGCCGACTCATCCAACATTCGCGCCTTGCTCTTGCCGAACGAGAATGCTCCGCCCTTACCTCCACCCTGCATCTGGCGCATGAAGAATATCCACACCCCAATCAGGAGAAGCATCGGGAACCAGGAAACGAAGATACTCGTCAGGAAAGACTGCTCTTCCTCGGGCTTGGTCGCATTGACGGAAACCCCGTAACGCATCAGGTCTGAGACCATCCAAATGTCCTGGACACCCGGCGTATAGACAGTGATCTGCCGGCCCTCCTGAGTCGTCGCGCGCACTACCCGACCATCAATGGTCGCCTTGGAGATACGCCCGGCCCTGGCCTCCTCCATGAACTGGGAGTACTCCACGGTATTCGGCGCCGACTGGCGAGCGTTGAACTGGTTGAATACGGTCATCAAGACGACGCCGATAACCATCCAGATCGCAAGATTCTTGAAAAGATTGTTCAACGTATTACCCCAAAAGCCTTCTACAGGCGTGCGTTGGATTGACCCATTCTAGAGTGGAACGTTCCCCCCCGCAAACCAATGGGGTCGATTACCCTGGCCTATGGCTTCCCGCTTTCTAGCGTGGTCGAAGACCGCTGCCGAGAAGATAAACCTCTGCGCTACGGTCCCTAGAGGCCTTGGGCTTGCGCACTTGGACAGAGGAAAAAACGCCCTCCATCTCCTGGCGGAACGCTATGAAACCTTCCCCTTGGAAAACTTTGACCAGGAAACGGCCTGCGGGCTTCAAATGGGACCGAGCGAAATCAAGGGCGAGTTCGCAAAGATGAATCGAACGCGCTTGGTCGACTGCAGCAACTCCTGACAGATTGGGGGCCATGTCGGAAAAAACAAGGTCTACCTCACGGCCATCTAACTGCGCCTCCAAGGCGGCCAATACCGACTCTTCGGTGAAGTCGCCCTGGAGGAAACTCACGCCAGCCAGCGGCTCCATCGGGAGTAGATCCAGGGCAAACACCTTGCCAGAGCCCCCACAGCGCTGCACGGCGACCTGGGACCAGGACCCTGGCGCTGCGCCGAGGTCGACAACCACCACACCCGGCTTGAGCAAGCGGTCCCTATCATCGATCTCCATGAGCTTGTAGGCAGCCCGCGCCCGGTAACCTTCTGCATTGGCCTTCAACACATAGGGATCGCTAAGATGCTCCCGCATCCAGGCCTTACTGGTCTTGCTTCGTTTCATCGGAGTAAAATCCGTGCCCCACGAAAAGAGAATCTCAATGCTTGAACTTACACCGGCCGAACGGCGCGACCTGCGTGCCCGGGCACATCATCTGAGCCCGGTCGTCATCATCGCGGCCAACGGTTTGACTCCCGCCGTCGCGGCCGAGATCCATCGGTCCCTGCAAGCCCATGAACTCATCAAGGTCAAGGTTCAGGGTACAGAGCGCACTCAGCGCGAGGAGTTGATGGTTCAACTCTGCCAAGAGCTGGGGGCAGCCCCCGTCCAGCACATCGGCAACATCCTCATCATCTGGCGCAAGCGGATCGAAGAGGAAAAAAACAAGGCAGTCGAGACCAAGGCCAAAACATCAACTCGTCCGGGCACCGCGAAGTCTGCAGCCGCCTTTGCGGCGGCGGCCCGGCGTGCCGCTTTGATGCGGGCCTCCGCCGAACAACGCAAAGGCGCGCCCCGTTCCTCAGCCAACAAATCGAAGGGCAAGCGCTGACCGCTTCCGGACAAGCTGCTGGGAGGGACAACGGCAAAGGTTTAGCCGGCCTGAGTTGCGTTCTCAATGAGCGATGGCCTGAAGACAACACCTTCAGACCATCACGGAAAGGCTGGTTTCACCTCGCGCTCAGCACTTTCTGAACCGGTCAGACATACCGGACGTCGATAATCTCGTACTCGCGGATACCGCCGGGAGCCTGAACCTCGGCGATGTCGCCAGCGTACTTCCCGATCAAAGCGCGGGCAATCGGAGAACTGACCGAGATCTTGTTCTCCTTGATGTCCGCCTCGTCCTCGCCAACGATCTGATACGACACCGTCTGGCCGGACTCCATGTCCTCCAAGTCTACCGTCGCGCCGAACACGCAACGGCCGTCTGCGTCGAGCAACTTGGGATCAATGATCTGGGCGTTGGACAGCTTGCCCTCGATCTCCATGATCCGCCCTTCGATGAAGCCCTGCCGCTCCTTGGCCGCGTCGTACTCGGCGTTCTCCGAGAGATCGCCATGCGAACGCGCCTCGGCAATGGCAGCGATCACATTGGGACGCTCCACTGTCTTCATGCGGTGGAGTTCCACGCGGAGCTTCTCCGCGCCAGTGATGGTAAGAGGGGTCTTGTTCATACGACTTTATTCAGTTCTGCGTGCAGCATCTGCACGGCATAGACTTCGAGTCCCGCCAGATGACGGATCCCCATACAAGCGGCGCGAGCACCCTCGATCGTGGTGTAGACCGTCACCTTCGCGGCAAGCGCACTTGTACGAATGGAGCGAGAATCAGTGATGGCCTGACGCTTCTCTTCGACGGTGTTGATCACCAGATCGATCTCGTTGTTCTTGATCATATCGACGACGTGAGGCCGCCCTTCATTGACCTTGTTCACAACTGAAACCGAGATGCCCTCCGCCTCAAGGGCAGAAGCGGTACCACGGGTCGCAACCAGATTGAAACCCAGTTCCCGCAATTCCTTGGCCACCTCCACCGCCGCAGGTCGATCCGTCGGCTTAACGCTGATGAAGGCAGTACCCGAGGTCGGAAGTCGCACGCTGGCGGCCAGCTGACTCTTGACGAAAGCCTCCGCGAAGCTGCGGCCGACGCCCATGACCTCGCCGGTAGACTTCATTTCCGGTCCAAGGATGGTATCTACGCCCGGGAACTTGACGAACGGGAACACCGCCTCTTTCACCGAGTAGTAAGGCGGCACGATCTCGCCAGTCACCCCTTGGTCGACGAGCAACTGCCCGGCCATGCAACGCGCAGCCACTTTGGCCAGCGGCAAGGAGCAAGCCTTGGAAACGAATGGCACGGTACGCGAAGCACGGGGATTCACCTCCAGCACATACACCACGGCGTTGTCACCCTCGCCCTGGATGGCGAACTGGACGTTCATCAGGCCAACCACGTTCAGCGCTCGGGCCATCGCCTCAGTCTGGCGCCTCAGCTCATCCTGCAGCTTGGCTGACAGGGTATAGGGCGGCAGCGAGCAAGCGGAGTCGCCGGAGTGCACGCCAGCCTGCTCAATGTGCTCCATGATGCCGCCGATGATGACCTGCTTGCCATCCGAAAGCGCATCAACGTCCACTTCGGTGGCATCGTTAAGGAAACGATCCAGCAGCACCGGCGACTCGTTCGAAACCTTCACCGCCTCGCGCATATAGCGCTCGAGATCCTTCTGTTCGTGCACGATCTCCATCGCCCGGCCACCCAGCACATAAGACGGGCGGACGACCAGCGGATAGCCGATCTCCGCCGCCAGGCGCACGGCCTCTTCCGGGGTACGTGCGGTACGGTTGGGCGGCTGCTTCAGGCCGAGATCGTTCAGCAACTTCTGGAAGCGCTCACGGTCCTCAGCGGCATCGATCATGTCCGGCGTGGTGCCAATGATGGGCACGCCGTTCTCTTCCAGGGCCTTGGCGCGCTTCAACGGCGTCTGGCCGCCGAACTGGACGATGACGCCGACGGGCTTCTCGATATGCACGATTTCGAGAATGTCTTCCAGGGTGATCGGCTCGAAGTACAAGCGGTCGGAAGTGTCATAGTCGGTCGACACGGTTTCGGGATTGCAGTTGACCATGATGGTCTCGTAGCCGTCCTCACGCAGGGCGAGAGCAGCATGGACACAGCAGTAATCGAATTCGATACCCTGACCAATACGGTTGGGACCACCGCCCAGCACCATGATCTTCTTCTTGTCGGTCGGCCGCGCTTCGCACTCTTCCTCGTAGGAGGAATACATGTAAGCCGTCGACGTCGCGAATTCCGCTGCGCAGGTATCCACCCGCTTGAACACCGGACGCACACCCTGCGTATGCCGATGCAGGCGAACCGCTGTCTCATCGGTGCCCAGCAGCTTCGCCAGACGACGATCCGAGAACCCCTTCTTCTTCAGCTCGCGCAGTTCACCGGCCTGGATGGCCTTCAGTGAACGGCCAGCCAGCGCCTTTTCGGTCAAGACGATGTCCTCGATCTGGGCCAAAAACCAGGGGTCGATCTTGGTCAGCGAGTGCACCTGCTCTTGGGTCATTCCTTCCCGGAAAGCCTGCCCCACGTACCAGATGCGCTCGGCACCGGGGTTAGCCAATTCGTGTTCCAGATCCTCACGGTCCGCCTCGACTTCATCCAGTCCATAAACCCCTACTTCAAGACCGCGCAACGCCTTCTGGAAAGACTCCTGGAAGGTCCGGCCCATGGCCATCACTTCCCCAACCGACTTCATCTGAGTCGTCAGGCGCGAGTTCGCTTGGGGGAACTTCTCGAATGCAAAGCGCGGGATCTTGGTGACGACGTAGTCGATGGACGGCTCGAAGGACGCGGGCGTCGCACCGCCGGTGATGTCATTGCGCAGTTCGTCCAGCGTGTAACCGACCGCCAACTTCGCGGCGACCTTCGCAATGGGGAAACCCGTCGCCTTGGATGCGAGAGCGGAGGAACGGGACACCCGCGGGTTCATCTCGATCACGATCATCCGCCCATCCTTGGGGTTGATCGCGAACTGTACGTTGGAACCGCCGGTATCCACCCCGATCTCGCGCAGCACAGCGATGGAGGCATTACGCAGGATCTGGTATTCCTTGTCGGTCAGCGTTTGCGCGGGCGCGACGGTGATCGAGTCGCCGGTATGCACACCCATCGGATCCAGGTTCTCGATGGAGCAGACGATGATGCAGTTATCGGCGCGGTCACGCACGACCTCCATCTCGTACTCCTTCCAGCCGAGCAGCGACTCCTCGATCAGCAACTCGTTGGTCGGACTGGCTTCGAGACCCCGCTTGCAGATCTCGTGGAACTCTTCCATGTTGTAGGCGATGCCGCCGCCGGTGCCGCCGAGCGTGAAGCTGGGCCGGATGATGACCGGGAAGCCGATGCCGCCCTGCGCCTGCAGCGCCTCTTCCATGCTGTGGGCAATGGCGGAACGCGCGGAACCGAGCCCGATACGAGTCATCGCCTCTTTGAACTTCAGGCGGTCCTCCGCCTTGTCGATAGCTTCCTGCGAGGCGCCGATCAGTTCAACGCCGAACTTGTCGAGCACGCCATGACGGGCCAGATCCAAGGCACAGTTGAGCGCCGTCTGCCCGCCCATCGTCGGCAGCAGGGCATCCGGACGCTCCTTCTCGATGATCCGCTCGACCACCTGCCAAGTGATCGGCTCGATGTAGGTAACGTCCGCCGTCTCCGGGTCGGTCATGATGGTGGCCGGGTTGGAGTTGACCAGGATGACCTTGTAGCCCTCCTCCCGCAGCGCCTTGCAGGCCTGGGCGCCGGAATAGTCGAACTCGCAGGCCTGACCAATGATGATCGGGCCAGCGCCGATGATCAGGATGCTCTTGATGTCGTTACGTTTGGGCATTGCCTCGCCTCGATGATTCTGAAGCGGCGGACCGAAGGCCGCCGGTTGCATTCTTTACTTTGCGCCGTCTTCCATCAGGCGGATGAAGCGGTCGAACAGGTAGGAAACGTCGTGCGGTCCCGGACTCGCTTCCGGGTGGCCCTGGAAGGAAAAGGCAGGTACGTCAGTCCGGGCAATGCCCTGGTTGGTCCCATCGAACAACGACACATGGGTCACCCGCAGATTGTCCGGCATGGTCGCCGCATCCACCGCAAAGCCGTGGTTCTGGCTGGTGATCAACACCTGGCCGGTTTCCACATCCTTGACCGGGTGGTTTGCACCGTGGTGGCCCGCTTTCATCTTGAGCGTCTTGGCCCCGGAGGCCAGGGCCAGCAGTTGATGCCCCAGGCAGATGCCGAAAGTCGGCAGACGGGCTGCAAGGATCTCCTTGATCGCCTCGATGGCGTAATCGCAAGGCTCCGGGTCCCCCGGGCCGTTGGACAGGAACACGCCATCCGGCTTGAGAGCCAGCACATCCTTGGCTGGCGTCTGGGCCGGCACCACCGTCAAGCGACAGCCGCGGGAGGCCAGCATGCGCAGGATGTTGCGCTTGACCCCGAAGTCGTACGCGACGACGTGGAAACGGCTATCACCGGAAACGAAGCCTTTGCCCAGTTCCCACTCGCCTTCCGACCACGGATAGGAAGACTTCACGCTGACGACCTTGGCGAGATCCATGCCGGCCAAGCCCGGGAACTCCCGTGCTGCGGCAATCGCCTGCTCGGCATTCAGCGCTGCCCCCTCGGCGGCGGTGACGATACACCCTGCCTGAGCGCCCTTCTCCCGCAGGATGCGGGTAAGTTTGCGCGTATCCAGACCGGCGATCGCAACGATGTTCTCATCACGGAGATAGGCATCCAGCCTCTTCTCCATCCGGAAATTCGAAGGCAGCAGCGGCAGATCACGGATCACCAGGCCGGCGGCATGGACCCTATCCGCCTCCACGTCCTCCCGATTGACACCGGTATTACCGATGTGCGGGTAGGTCAGCGTCACGATCTGGCGGGAATAACTGGGATCCGTGAGGATCTCCTGATATCCGGACATGGAGGTGTTGAACACCACCTCGCCAACCGTGCTGCCGACCGCACCAATACCCTTGCCGAAAAAAACCGTCCCGTCGGCAAGCGCGAGAAGGGCGGGCGGAAAAGCGGTCACGACAAACTCCTGAGTTTCAGCCGAAAATGGGGACAAGCCGGCCTGAGCGCCCCCATATGTGAAAAAAACGGGACGACCCAATGGGGCGATCCCGCTATCAAATCCTTGAGATTCTAACGTTTTTGGCCCCTCGAGGCAAACCCGAGGGCAGCGCAGGCGGAGCCTGCGCCGCAATGCCGCGAGCCACTTGAGTCCGACGCGTGCGCCGCCTCCGGCCAGCTAGTTCGAAAGGTTGCGGCTACTTCAAACCCAGGACATCCTGCATGTCGAAGAGCCCGGCAGACCTGCCGTGCAGAAATCGTGCAGCCCGGAGCGAACCGATGGCGTAAGGCATCCGGCTGCCCGACTTGTGAGTGATCTCGATGCGCTCGCCGATACCCGCGAACAGGACCGTGTGATCCCCCACCACGTCTCCGCCCCGTATGGTGGAAAAGCCGATGGTCTCGGCCTTGCGCTCACCCGTCACTCCTTCGCGGCCATAGATTGCACAATGATCCAGGTCGCGCCCGAGCTCGCGCGCCACCACCTCACCCATCCGCAGCGCCGTACCAGAAGGCGCATCCACCTTGAAACGGTGGTGAGCCTCAATCACCTCTACGTCGTAACCCTCAGAGAGGATGCGGGCAGCCACTTCGAGCAACTTGAACACCGCGTTCACACCCACCGCCATATTGGGCGCAAAAACCACCGGGATTACCTCTGCCGCCCTGGCAATGGCAGCCTTGCCTGCCGCATCGAAACCGGTGGTGCCGATGACAGCCGCCTTGCCCAGTTCCCGCGCCAACGCCAAGTGCCCCAGCGTCCCCTCTGGCCGCGTGAAATCGATCAGGCAATCTGCCGAAGCAATTGCCCGCCGGGCATCCTCCGTGATGAGCACACCTGTAGCGGTGCCGACCAGCTCCCCTGCATCCCGTCCTGCGAAGGTCGTACCCGGGCGGTCGAAAGCCGCCGCAAGAACAACCCCCTCCTCTTTCAGCGCCGCTTCGATCAGCATCCGCCCCATCCGCCCGGAGGCACCTGCGATCGCTACGCGTATTCCACTCATCTCACTTTCCACATGAACATTTCGGATCGACGCTGACAATCGGTCGACGTCTCACCATTTACTTGCTTTCGGTCGCCGGCACATCCACCACGCGGGAGCGACGCTCCTGCTGCGCGGCAGCAGCGCCCTGGGCATCGCCCGCGGCAACATCCCCTTCGACGTGATCCAGCCTGTCATCGACGAAGTAGACAGAAATGATCCGCTGCTCCGCCTCAGCCTTGCCCGGTTTGAAGCGATAAACGTAGTCCCAGCGATCTTTGCGGAATACATCGACGACCAGTGGCGAGCCAAGGACAAAACGCACCTGATCGCGCGTCATGCCTTTTTTTAGTTGGGAAACCATCGCCTGGTCCACGTAATTCCCCTGGCGAACGTCTATCTTGTAAGGATTCACCTTGTTAACGATGGTATCGACGGAACAAGCGGTGACAAGCACGGCGGCAATGAGCACGCAGGGGAGCGAGGAACGCATGGAGTGGGTCGGGTAGGGGCGTCGGCATCGACGCACGGTTCTCAGTAAAGGGCAAAAAATATAACATAGTGCCGCTGGGCAGACCGTCCTACCTCGCTGCCCCTCCCTAGCCACCCGACAGGCAACTATGTCCGAGAACTCTAAAAGCTTAAAAAGCATCGGCCTGAAGGCGACTTATCCGCGCCTCAAGATTCTGGACCTGTTCCAGAACTCCGATCTGCGCCACCTCACCGCGGAAGACGTCTATCGACTGCTGATGAACGAGGGCATGGATATCGGCCTCGCCACGGTGTATCGCGTTCTGACGCAATTCGAGCAGGCCGGCTTGCTTGAGCGCCATTACTTCGAATCCGGCAAGGCGGTGTTCGAACTGAACCAAGGAGGTCACCATGACCACTTGGTGTGCCTGCAATGCGGCAAGGTCGAAGAGTTCTACGACCCGGAGATCGAGAAGCGTCAGAATGCGGTGGCCGCCGACCGTGGCTTTGCGGTCAAGGAGCATGCGCTCTATCTCTATGCGGACTGCCTGCGCAAGGACTGCCCCAATCGCGGAGACGAGAGCCTCTGACTGCGTAGAGATCCTAGGCGCTCTGCCCGCCCAGGATCTCGCCGGAGCTTCTCAGACGGAGGCCGTCGCCAGCATTTCCGCCGCGTGCTGGCGGGTGGTATCGGTGATATTCACCCCACCCAGCATGCGGGCGATTTCCTCGATTCGCGCTGCCGCATCCAGCGGAGTCACTTCGCTCAAGGTCTCCCCTCCCCGTTCCGCCTTGGCAATCTGCCATTGCCAGTCCGCGCAGGCCGCGACCTGCGGCAGGTGGGTGACACACAAGACCTGCCTGTCCTTCCCCAGGCGGGCAAGCAGTTTGCCGACAATCTCGGCCACCCGCCCCCCGATTCCAACGTCCACTTCGTCGAAGATCAGCGTAGGCGTAGCCGAATCCCGGCTGGTCATGACCTGGATTGCCAGGCCGATGCGCGAAAGCTCACCGCCGGAAGCCACTTTCGCCATGTTGCGCAGAGCCTGACCCGGGTTAGCAGCCACCCGGAACTCCACCTGTTCGACACCGCTCGCACTCGGCTCGCAGGGCTCTAGCGCCACCTCGAAACGACCGCCAGCCATCGCCAGCGTCTGCATCGCTTCCGTGATTTCCGCCGAGAGCCGCTCGGCAGCAGGACGTCGGGTCGCCGACAGCTTCGCAGCAAGCTCAGCGTAACGCTGGCGACTGCGGGCCTCGGCCTCCGTCAGCCGCACCGGGTCGGCACTGACCTCAAGTTCCTCGAAACGCGCCTTCCACCCTTCGAGCAGACCAGGCAACTCCTCGGGAGCGGACCGGTACTTCCGCGCGACATCCATCACCGCGGATAGACGACGCTCCACTTCCGCGAGGCGTTCAGGATCTAGGTCCAACCTGTCTCGATAGCGTTTGAGTGCATGCAGTGCTTCATCAGCCTGCACCGCCGCCGAGGACAAGAGCTCCCTCACCTCGCCCAGCCCAGAATCGATGGCAGCAAGCTCAGCCATGCGGGCATCCAGCTGCCCTAGCATCGCGCAGATGGCGAAATCACCTTCATCCAGCGCAGCCAACGTCGCATCGGCGCCTTCCATCAGGCTGGCGGCATGAGCCAGGCGGGCGTGTTCGGCATTCAATTCGGACCATTCGCCCGCCTCGAAACCCAACTCGTCCAGCTCCTTGATCTGCCAGCCCAGCAGCTCGCGTTCCCGCACAGAGGCTTCGCTGTTCTGCTGCGCGGCCCTCAAGGCAGCGGCGGCCTGCTGCCAGTGCCGGTAGTTGTCGGCCACCTCCCTGACAAGCGCCTGCGCCCCCGCGTGGGTGTCGAGCAGGGCGCGTTGCGCATCGCCGCGAAGCAAGGCGTGATGAGCGTGCTGCCCGTGTATGTCGGCGAGAAAATCCGCGGCTTCGCGCAATTGCGCCAGGGTGGCCGGCGTACCATTGATCCAGCCGCGACTGCGGCCTCCCGCATCGACGACGCGACGGAGGATCACCATGCCATCTTCGGTGGGCAAATCCTGCCCGGCCAACCATGACGCAAGAGCCCCGCCTTCCTCCAGGTCGAATTCGGCGGCGATATCAGCCTTCTCCCGCCCCGCCCGGACCACAGAACCTTCCCCGCGCCCGCCCAGCGCCAGTCCAAGCGCATCCAGGAGGATGGACTTGCCGGCGCCCGTCTCTCCCGTCAGGGCACCGAAGCCCGCGGCAAATTCGAGTTCCAGGCGGTCGACGATCACAAAGTCGCGTATGGTCAGGCGGCGCAGCATGGTCTGGTGTGGGCTGAACGGTAAGTGAGCTGGCGGGAAGCGCGAGCGGTCAGTTGTGGCGCGGGCTTGCACTCCAGTGCAATTTTTCCCGCAGCATGGCGAAGTAACTGTAACCCTGCGGATGCAGGAAACGCACGGATAGAGGCGCACGCGTCAGGCGGACGCAATCACCCGCCCTCGCATCGAAACGCGTCTGGCCGTCGAAATGCACCCTGGCATCATGTGGAGGCAGCAGCGCGATCTCCACCCTGCAGGAGTCCGGCAGCGTGACCGGACGCGCAGTGAGCGCGTGCGGACAGAGGGGAACGATGGCGATGCCGCCGACGGACGGATGCAGGATCGGCCCGTTCGCCGACAGGGCGTATGCAGTGGAGCCGGTGGGAGTCGAAACGATCATGCCGTCGGAGCGCTGGGTATAGACGAATTCGCCATCTATCGATAGCTCGAATTCGATCATGCGGCCGAGCTCCCCCTTATTGACCACCACATCGTTCAGCGCCAGCGTGTGGAAAACCCGCTGGCCGTTGCGGACCACTTCGGCGTCCAGCATGAAGCGGGACTCCTCGCTGTAACGCCCGTCCAGGATCTCACCCAGTTTCTGCAACGCATCCTTGCGCGCGATATCGGTCAGAAAACCCAGCCGGCCGAGATTGACCCCAGCCAGCGGAACCGCATGCTCGGCCAGGCGACGCGCGGTATTGAGCATGGTGCCGTCGCCTCCGACCACCACCGCCAGGTCAGCCTGGGCGCCGATCTCGTCGTAGGTTGCGACGGGATAGCCGCCGGCCTCGCCGATGGAACTCGCCGTGCCTTGTTCAATCGATACGCTTACACCCCGTTCGCGCAAGAAAACAGCGATTTCCAGCACGGACTCCACCACGTCGGGGCTCTGGTATTTTCCGATCAGGGCAATATTGCGGAAGTGCGCACTCATGGGCGCCGATTAAACCATATTCGCGTAAGCGCATGGCGCGCGGGGATGCACTGCAGCACTTGACCCACGCCCCTGAAAGCCGGCTATATTCAAGCCCTGACATGACACCGCTAGACCCCCGCTCCCAAATCCTGCTGAAGACCCTGATCGAACGCTATATCGCGGAAGGTCAGCCGGTCGGCTCCCGCGCACTGTCTCGCTACTCCGGGCTGGAGCTCTCGCCTGCGACGGTCCGCAACGTCATGAGCGACCTGGAGGAAATGGGCTTCATCGCCAGTCCGCATACGTCCGCCGGCCGCATTCCGACCCCGCTGGGCTATCGCGTCTTCGTCGATTCGCTGCTCACGGTCCAGCCGCTGGAAACCGCGCGGGTGCAAGCCCTCAAGGGGCAACTGATGCCGGATCAGCCGCAGCGGCTGTTGAACTCCGCCTCTCAGCTGCTCTCCGGTCTGACCCAGTTCGCAGGCGTAGTCGTCGCTCCAAGGAAGGAAGCGGTACGCATCCGCCAGCTCGAGTTCATCAGCCTGTCGGAAACCCGCATCCTGCTGATCATCGTCACCACAGCCGGCGACGTACAGAATCGCATCCTGCTGACCCGGCGCGCCTACTCCAGCAGCGAGCTGAGCAACGCCGCGAGCTACCTCAACGAACATTTCGCCGGCCTGTCCTTCGAGGAAATCCGCCAGCGGGTTCAGGACGAGCTTAAGCAGCTTCGCAGCGACATGACCGAGCTGATGACCGCCGCGGTGGAAGCAGGCAGCGAGGCCGCCGAGGAGACGGCGACCAACTATGTCATTTCCGGCGAAACCAACCTGCTGGACGTCGAGGACCTTTCCTCCAACATGTCCCGTCTGCGGGAGCTTTTCAAACTCTTCGAGCAGAAAACCGGACTGATGCAGTTGCTCGACCTCTCCAACCGCGCCCAGGGGGTGCAGATCTTCATTGGCGGCGAATCCGGCCTGGCGCCGCTGGACGGCTGTAGCGTCGTCACTGCGCCATACGAGGCCGACGGTCAGGTGGTCGGATCGGTCGGAGTCATCGGCCCCACCCGCATGGCCTACGACAGGGTGATCCCCATTGTGGACATCACTGCCCGCCTGCTCTCCAGCGCGCTATCGGCGAATCACTGAGTCCCGGCGCCAGCCCGCTCCCTTCCGCAATTCCACCCCGCCGTCAGAGCATGCCCATGGCCCGATACTGGTCCGAACCCGCGTCTCCCATGCCGCAATCGCAGCCTGCACCGGCCATCGTGCTGGTGAACCTCGGCACGCCCACCGCACCCACGGCCGCGGCCCTGAAACCTTATCTGAAGCAGTTTCTGTCCGACCCCAGAGTGGTGGAAATTCCACGCGCGGTCTGGCTGCCCATCCTCAACGGCATCATCCTCAATACCCGCCCCGCCAAGTCCGCGGCCAAGTACGCCACCATCTGGATGGACGAAGGTTCGCCGCTGAAGGTCCACACCGAACGCCAGGCCAAGCTGCTCGCTGGCTACCTCGGCGCATCCGGCCACGGCACCCTGAAGGTGGTGTGGGCAATGCGCTACGGCGCGCCATCCATTCCGGACACGCTGAACGCACTGAAGGCGCAGCGCCATAGCCGGATTCTCATTGTTCCCATGTACCCGCAGTACGCTGCCAGCACCACCGCCAGCGTGATGGACGAAGTCGCCCGCAGCCTGCTGCACTGGCGCAACCTGCCGGAGATCCGCTTTATCCGCGATTTTCATGCCGATCCGGCCTACATCACATCACTGGCTGCCAGCGTGCGGGAACACTGGGCGAAAAACGGCCAGGCGGACCGCCTGGTCATGAGCTTCCATGGCATTCCCAAGCGCAGCATCGACCTTGGCGACCCTTACCAGAGCGAGTGCCTTGCGACCGCCCGGCTACTCGCCCAGGCGCTTGAGCTACCGGCGGAACGGCTGCAGGTCACCTTCCAGTCCCGCTTCGGCAAAGCCGAATGGCTGCAGCCCTACACCCAGCCTACGCTGGAGAAACTGGCGCGCGAAGGCGTGGGCTCGGTGGACGTTATGTGCCCGGGCTTCGTCGCCGACTGCCTGGAAACTCTGGAGGAAATCGCGATGGAATGCCGCGAGGCCTTCCTCGCTAACGGCGGCCAGGCGTTCAACTACATCCATTGCCTGAACGAGCGCGACGACTGGATCGAGGGGTTGAAAGCACTTGCGCTGCGGCATCTGGACGGCTGGTGGCCAGCGGATGGCGGCGAGCACCGTCATGCAGCGGCACTGGATACCGTACCTGCCGGAAGATGAACGTGAGGCTGCTTGCACTCTGGGCGCTGAATGCGGTCGCCCTGCTGCTCCTGCCGGAACTCATCCCCGACCTGCGGGTGGACAGCTACGCCGCCGCGCTCGTCGGCGCCATCCTGCTCGGCCTCGCCAACGCGCTGATCCGCCCCATCCTCATCCTGATCACGCTCCCCGTCACCCTGCTCACCTTCGGCCTCTTCGCCCTGGTCATCAACGCTTTGCTGTTCTGGGCTGTCTCCAGCCTCATCGGCGGCCTGCATGTGCCCGATTTCGGTACCGCCTTCTGGAGCGCCCTGCTCTACAGCCTGCTGACCTGGCTGGTGAACAAGGCCGTGGGCAGTCCGGCTTCCTGGCTTCACCGCTGATCTCGCTCCGATGCTCAAGTTTTGCCACGGACAGCCGTTATCGCCACCGGGTGTTTTCATTCGGGAGAATGGCCATGAAGATCGAGAGCGCTTCAGTGCAGTTGCAATCCAGCCACGCCGAGACACGCCGGGTGGAGCTGTCCCAGCGGCTGCAGGCCTGGGTACAACGGACAGAAGACGAAGGCGATCGGCGCCCCCCTGGCAAACCCACGGTAACGATCTCCGACGCTGCCGCCAGCGCCCAGCAGGCGGAAGCCGTGGCGGATGGCGACTCTGCCACCCAGGATCCGCATGTCTCGCTGATGATCAGGATCATCGAGTACTTCACCGGCAAGCCGGTGAAACTCCTGCGGCTGTCGGAACTGGGCACGACACAACGCCCCCCTTCGACCGACGGCAACAACACCACACCTGACGCTGTCCGCAGCGGCTTCACTTACGACCTCGAGGCCCGTTACAGCGAGTCCGAGGCCACCTCCTTCGCAGCCTCTGGCGTCGTCCGCACCACGGACGGAAAGGAGATCGCCTTCGACCTCGCCCTGAGCATGAGCAGGAGCTACAGCGAATCCATGTCGGTAAGCATCCGCGCTGGAGAAGCCCGCCTGAAAGACCCGCTCATCTTGGATTTCGCCGGCAGTTCCGCCCAGCTTTCCGACCTGCGCTTTTCCTTCGACCTGGACGCCGACGGCACGCTGGACGAGGTACCGCTCACCGGCGGCAAAGGCCTGCTCGCATTCGACCGCAATGGCAACGGCGTCATCGACGACGGCACCGAACTTTTCGGCGCACGCACCGGCGACGGCTTCGCCGAGTTGGCGGAATTCGACGCCGACGGCAACGGCTGGATAGACGAGAACGATCCCATCTTCTCCAAGCTCACGGTATGGACGCCGGACGCTTCCGGTGCCGGCACCCTGCAAACCCTTGCAGAGGCCAATGTCGGTGCGCTCTATCTCGGACGGGTGGACACCGCGTTCGCACTCAAGAGCGCATCGAACGAAACCCTGGGTCAGATGCGCAGCACCAGCGTCTATCTCCGTGAGGATGGCAGCGTGGGAACAGTCAGCCAGGTGGATCTGAGCGTCTGAGCGTCTGACCGCCGGCGGCCCGGCGGCAACTCAGTCTTCGACGAGCTGCAGGTCCAGCCCACCGGTGGCGGTGAGGTCGCTGCGAACCGCTGCCGGCCCGTCCTGCGCCACTACCGACGCAAGTTCGGCCAGCCTGCGTACCACCACGGTTGCAATCTGGCGCCGGAAAAGCTCCAGCACTTCATCGCTGGCCAGCGCCAGGGCGGCCGGATTGATTTCCAGATAGATCAGCGGCGTGAGGGAAACCACCGTCGCGCCGTGGCGATGCTCCACATGGTCCAGCCAGGCCTTCTCGCCGAACAGCTCGCCCGGCCCCAGCTCCATCACCCGCTTGCCCTTGACCGAAATCTCCACCTTGCCTTCAAGCAGGATGCCGAAGCGCTGGTCGGCATCGCCCTCGCGCATCAGGGCCACCTTGTCGCCTACCCTGCGCCAAGTGCAAATGCGCAGCACTTCCCACAACTCCACATCCTCGAACTCGGTGAAGAAGGCCATCTTGCGCAACATGGAGAAGCGGCCGGTATCGGGCACCACTTCGGAGTCGTCCACAATCTTGTAGCGCACCGCGGCCAGATCCTTGGCGAAATCTGCGCCGTTCTTGTAGCGGGAATAGAGATCCTTCTCCAGCGCCTTGCGGATCACAGCATCCATCTGCTCCGGCACGTCGGGATTGAGCTGCGACACCGAGGGGGGGTCAGCATTGACGATCTTGTACACCAGTTGCGCCGGATTCGAGGCCCGGAAAGGCAACCGTCCGGTCAACAGATGGAACAGCACCACGCCGAGGGAGTACAGATCCGTCTTCTGGTTCAAGGGATAGCCCTTGATCTGCTCCGGGCTCATGTATGCCGGCGAGCCGACGCCCATGATGAAGGTGGAGTCCGACTCGACCTTCTTGCTCACGTTCAGCGCCAGCCCGAAATCGGTGATCTTGACGTTGTCCTGATCGTCTACAAGGATGTTTGCCGGCTTGATGTCGCGATGGACGATGCCCTGGCGATACGCGTGGTCCAGCGCCATGCAGCACTTGAACACGATGCCTATCGTGCGGTGGATGGGCAGCAGACGCTCGAAGGAGCAGAAACGCTCCATGGATTCGCCGGGGAAATACTCCATCACCACGTAAGCCTGGTCCTGCTCAACCACCGCGTCGAAGATACGAATGATGTTCGGATGATCCAGGCGCGAGGCCACCGCCTTCTCGGCCTTCAGCAGCTTCAATAGACGCCGGTTCCACTTCGCCTCATCCTTCACCTTGTCGTCAAAGCGGATGTGCTTCACCGCAACCGGCTCAGGATAGTGGGGGTTCTCGGCGAGATAGACGGTCGCCGTCGCGCCGCGACCGATCTCTCTCACGATCCTGTACTTGCCGATCTTCTCCGGAATCTGGCCCATGGGCACAAGAGGGCTTAGAGCCCTGCTACTGAATGGATCGTGAATTGTGTCACGAAGCAGCAGCTATCGCCCATTTCCCCTCGGCGCGCCGACGCCAGGGCCGTTGCCTGTGCTTAAATCGAGCCCTTGCAGCGCCACTCCACTCCTTCGCCATTTTTTCTCCCGGAGACCGCCTTGAGCGAACGCGCCGACCTGCTCATCCACGCCCGCTGGATCGTGCCCGTCGAACCCGCAGACCTGGTGCTGGAGCAGCACAGCATCGCCATCAAGGACGGCCGCATCCTTGCGCTGCTACCCCAGCAGCAGGCCAGGCAACGCTACCTGGCCACCAAAGAGGTGGAGTTGCCCGATCACGTGCTGATTCCCGGCCTGGTCAATCTTCACACCCATGCCGCAATGAACCTGCTGCGCGGCTACGCGGACGACCTCCCGCTGATGCGCTGGCTGCAGGAGGCCATCTGGCCGGCCGAAGGCAAGCACATCTCGCCTGGCTTCGTACGCGACGGCACCCTTCTCGCCGCGGCCGAAATGCTCAAGGGCGGCGTCACCACCTGCAACGACATGTACTTCTATCCGGATGCAGCGGCCGAGGCATTCGACACCATCGGGCTCCGGGCTGTCATCGGCATGACCATCACGGAATTCCCCACCCCTTACGCCAGTGACGCCGACGACTACCTGCGCAAAGGCCTCGCCGCGCGTGACCGTTGGAGAAACCATCCCAGACTGAGCTTCAGCCTTGCCCCGCATGCTCCTTACACCGTAGCCGACACCACGCTGGAGAGGGTCCGCAGCATCGCCGGCGAACTGCAAGCGCCTATCCACATTCACGTCCAGGAGACAGCCGGCGAAGTCAGCGACAGCCTGGTCGCCCATGGTTTGCGCCCTCTGGCCCGGCTTGAAAAACTGGGCGTCCTCGGGCCTGAAACCACTGCCGTCCACTCCGTGCATCTCGACGACAGCGACATCGACCGGCTCGCAAGACTGCATTGCAATGTTGCCCACTGCCCGACTTCCAATCTGAAACTTGCAAGCGGCATCGCACCGGTGGCCCGGCTAGTCGAAGCCGGCGTCAACGTCGGACTGGGCACCGATGGGGCCGCCAGCAACAACCGGCTCGATCTCTTCCAGGAGATGCGCCTTGCTGCCCTGCTGGCCAAAGCCAGCAGCCAGGATGCCGCCGCCGTACCCGCCCACCAGGCCTTGCGCATGGCGACCTTGAATGGCGCACGGGCCCTGGGGCTGGAGGACCGCGTCGGTTCCCTGCTCCCGGGCAAGCAGGCCGATCTATGTGCAGTAGTACTCAACGACCTGAACACCCGCCCCTGTTACGACCCGGTTTCCCACCTCGTGTATGTCGCCGGCCGGGAACAGGTTTCGCATGTCTGGATCGACGGCGAAGCCCGCGTGAATCAAGGCTCTGCGCTGTTGCAAATAAGCGACATTGAATTGCTCAGGCTCTCGGCGGTATGGCAAACTAAGCTCGTTAGTTGAACTAGATAAACTGGTTCAAATCCACGCGAAGACGGCATATAAAGCTGTTTTCTTTTGTTTTTGCAGCGGCATTTCCGATCTCTCGCCCTTCAAAGAGGAAACCATGATCAGACAAACCAAGAAACAAATGCTCATGATGGCCGCCATCGCCTCGATCGGCCTGACCGCTTCTGCTGCCTTCGCCCAGACGAAGGACGTCGTCGTCGATGGCAAGGGCGAGATTCCGTACGCCATCGATGCCCGCAACACCGTCGCTCGCAGCGGCACCGGCCTCTGCTGGCGCACCGGCTACTGGAGCCCCGCGGCTGCCAGCACTGCCAAAGCCGGCGAGTTCCCGGTCGGCTGCGAATGCGATAGCGACATCGTACCGAAGGAAAGCTGCGTGGCCCCGGTCGCCGCCGCTCCGGCTGCTGCCCCTGCCGCCGCTCCCCGTGCCGCTCTGGTTGCCGACAAGGTCAAGCTGTCCGCCGACACCCTGTTCGATTTCGACAAGGCCGTCCTGAAGCCGGAAGGCCGCAGCAAGCTGGACGAGCTGGCTTCTCAAGCCAAGGGCATCAAGCTGGAAGTGATCCTGGCCGTTGGCCACACCGACCGCCTGGGCTCCGACGCCTACAACCAGAAGCTGTCCGAGCGCCGCGCTGCCGCCGTGAAGACCTACCTGGTCAGCAAGGGTGTGGAAGCCAACCGCATCTACACCGAAGGCAAGGGCAAGAAGCAGCCGGTTACCGGCGCCCAGTGCAACAACGTGAAGAACCGCAAGGCCCTGATCGAGTGCCTGCAGCCGGATCGTCGCGTGGAAGTGGAAGTGATCGGCTCCAAGTAAGTCGAAGCCTTCACTGCGAAAAGCCCTGCTTCGGCGGGGCTTTTTCATTTCTGCGACTGGAACGCCGCTGTTGGCCCCTCAGTCAGAACCACCATGCTTTCTCAAGGATGTGAGATGAACGTAACCAACGCCGATCCGGCAGAACTGCAGAAATTCAGCGAGCTCGCCCATCGCTGGTGGGACCCCACTTCCGAGTTCAAGCCACTGCACGAGATCAACCCGCTGCGGCTGGACTGGATCGACAGTTGTGCCGCCCTGTCCGGCAAGAAGGTGCTGGATGTCGGTTGCGGAGGCGGCATCCTGTCCGAGAGCATGGCTGCGCGCGGCGCTCACGTCACCGGTCTGGATCTGTCGGAGAAAGCGCTGGGCGTTGCCAAGCTGCACCTTTTTGAAAGTGGCCAGAAAGTCGATTACCAATTGAGCAGCGCCGAGGCTTACGCAGCGGAGCACGCGGCGACCTTCGATGTGGTGACCTGCATGGAAATGCTGGAACACGTTCCCGACCCTGCCAGCACGATTACCGCCTGCGCACGCATGGTGAAACCGGGGGGCGACGTTTTCTTCTCCACCCTGAACCGCAATCTCAAGGCCTACCTGTTTGCCATCGTTGGCGCGGAGTATGTGCTGAAGCTGCTTCCGCGCGGTACGCACGAGTACGCCAAATTCATCAAGCCGTCCGAGTTGGCCCGCCATTGCCGCAATGCCGGCCTGAGTACACTGGAACTCATCGGCATGAGCTACAACCCGCTCACCAAGATATATTCCCTGGGTACCGATACCGATGTGAATTACCTCATCCATGCTCGTCGCCCCGCCTGACGCCGTTTTCTTCGACCTGGACGGCACGCTGGCCGATACCGCTCCCGACCTCGCCAGCGCCACCAATCGCCTGCTCGTTGAAGAGGGGCGCGAGCCCTTGCCGCTGGCAAAGCTCCGCCCCCACGTCTCACACGGCGCTACCGGCATGCTGCGCGCCGCGTTCTCGATCGAGCCCGGCACGGACGCCCATGCGCACTACTCCAAGCGCTTCCTGGCACATTACGAGCAGGCACTCTGCGTATCGACCCGGCTCTTCGACGGCATGGAGAAGGTTCTGCAGAGCCTGGAGGCCCATGGCATCAAGTGGGGAATCGTGACCAACAAGCGGCAGCGCTACACACTTCCGCTAATGGCCGCGCTGCAGTTGGATACGCGCGCGAGTTGCATCATCAGCGGCGATTCCGCTCCCAGACCCAAGCCGGCCCCGGACACGCTGCTACTTGCCTGCTCTCAGGCAGGCGTCGCCCCGTCACGCAGTGTCTATGTGGGCGACGACCTCCGGGACATCCAGGCTGCGCGGGCTGCCGACATGCCGGCAATCGCCGCCGCCTACGGCTACCTGGGTGAGGCCCTCCCCGTCGAGCAGTGGGAGGCGGACGCCATCGTCGCCAGCCCTCTCCAGCTCCTTCAAACCCTGGCCCTCGGCGTGATAGACTCAACCTCTTGAAATCTGGATGCCTAGCCTCATCTAGATTCCAATGCATCACCGATCACTGGGGCCGACCTGGCTTCGACGTGGGTCGCGAAGCAGCGCAGTGCATACCGAGGACCAGTCACCTCGTAAATCCATCTGGGAAACTACAAACGCCAACGACGAGCGTTTCGCTCTCGCCGCTTAATCCCGGCGGGCGCTGCACCGACATGTCTCTGGGTCGGGTGGTTCCAGCGTAAGCTGGGCCGCTGCAGTGTCATTTACAGAGACTCGCGAGCAGGGCCGGGTTACTTGGCCCCGCAGCTAAAGGTAAGGTAACTCGCTTCTGGCCGGCCTGCTGACCGGCTAAGCCAGGAGTTAAATCCAAATAGGTCGGCTAAGTATGTAGAGCTGTCTGTAGAGGGCTTGCGGACGGGGGTTCGATTCCCCCCGGCTCCACCAGTACCACTGCCAATGCAGTCCGATGAAGGCCGGAACACCGAGAGAAATCGAGGGTTCCGGCCTTTTTCTTTGTCCGTGCGCTCCCAGGGGATGTCCGGTTGGAGAGATGAATTCGGCTGCGCGGCCTGGCGCGCAGCCGCCCGGATCGAGGCAAGCCAGAAGCAGGCAGAATGTGCAGCCGAACCTGCCCGGCGTGGCCGGCAATCCACCGCCCCTCCCCGTCTCGGCAGAGGAACTCGGCGCCCGGTGCGGGCTCAATCAGCCACATCCGCGTGGCGGCCTGGCCGCCCTCCCACAAAGAAAACAAAAGGGAAATTCCAATGCTCACACTGACCAGCCTTGGCGGCGCCGGTACCGTCACCGGCTCCAAGCACCTGCTCACCTGCGGTGGCACCCGCATCCTGGTCGATTGCGGTTTGTTCCAGGGCCTGAAGAACTTGCGCGAGCTCAACTGGCAGCGCCTGCCGCTGTCGCCGCGTGACATCGATGCGGTAGTGCTCACCCACGCCCACCTGGACCACTGCGGCTACTTGCCCCGGCTGGTGCTGGACGGCTTCCACGGCAGGATCTTCGCCACTCCGGCCACCCGCGACGTTGCCGAACTCATCCTGCTCGACAGCGCCTGGCTGCAGGAGAAGGATGCCGAGTTCGCCAACCGCAAGGGCTTTTCCAAGCACAAACCAGCGCTGCCACTGTATCGCGTGCCGGACGCCGAGCAGGCGCTGGAGCGTTTCCGGCCGACACCGCTGCATCGTGAGACTGAACTGCCCGGCGGCGCGAAGCTGTTGTTCCGCCGTGCCGGCCATATCCTGGGTGCGGCCAGCGCGCAGATCGACATCGGCGGGCAACGCATCGTCTTCTCCGGGGATCTCGGCCGCGAGGACGACGCCATCATGCATGCGCCGGAGCAGGTGGCGGATGCGGACTACGTGGTGATCGAATCCACCTACGGAAACCGCCGCCACGACGCGACCGATCCTGTGGAGGCCCTCGGCAAAGTGGTGGAGCGCACGGTGCAGCGCGGCGGCACGGTGGTCATCCCCGCGTTCGCGGTCGGGCGTGCCCAGTCGTTGATCTACGATCTCTGGCTGCTGCGCCGGCAAGGCCGCCTGCAGAACGTGCCGGTCTACCTCGACAGCCCGATGGCCACCAGCGTCACCGAACTGATGCGCCGCCACCAAGGCGAGCACAAGCTCGCCGCCGCAGACTACGAAGCCGCGTGCGCCGCGGTAACTTACGTGCGAGACGTGGAGGCCTCCAAGGCGCTGTCAGCCAACCGCTATCCCAAGGTGATCATCGCCGCCAGCGGCATGGCGACTGGCGGGCGGGTACTGCACCACATCGCAGCCTTCGGCCCGGATCACCGCAGCACCCTGCTGTTCTCCGGCTTCCAGGCCGCCGGCACCCGCGGGCGCAAACTGCTCGAAGGCGCTCGCGAGGTAAAAGCCTACGGCCAGTGGATCACGGTGAACGCCGAGGTGACCCAGTTGCCCATGCTCTCCGCCCATGCCGACTGCGACGGCCTGCTCCACTGGCTTTCCGGCTTCCAGCGCCCGCCCAGGCGTGTCTTCATCGTCCACGGCGAAGCAGAGGCCTCCGAAGCGCTGCGCGAACGCATTCAGCGCGAACTCGGATGGGAAGCTGCCGTGCCGCTGCAGGGCCAGGTCTTCGAGCTCTGAGGGTGGAGGGAAGCCGCCGGCGTTCCTTCAACACACGCCTGCAACGGCCGGCGATGGCCGCCAAAAGCCGTCACCCTGAGCAGCCATTCATGACCTGCCAGACGGCTGCCACCCGCTGGGGCAGGCCCCTCGGGCTGGGAACTAGCCCCCGGAGCGCAGCTCCGCCGTCGACCCGCATACCTTGCGTATCGCTTCTCAAGCTGGCGAAGGATGCCACCGAGAGCGTCGCACCGCCCCGAGGACCAGCCCGTCACTTGATTGACGTTAACGTCAACGTAATGCAAGAATCAGCTCCGACCGCAATGCCGCCCCGCCCATGAGGCGCGGAACGCCGGTTCCCCCGAGCACGAGGAAAGGCCGGACCTTCAGCCTGGCCCACCCTAGCCAAGTACAGAGAACAACCCAAGACCAGCCCACAGCCGGCAGCCCCACTTCAGAAAATCGACGATGACGCACACCGACACCCTGATCGAAGGCCCCAAGGGCCGCCTCTTTGTCCGTACATGGTCGCCCGAGGCGTCAGTCAGGAAGGCGCCCATCATCCTGCTGCACGACTCCCTCGGCTGCGTGCAGTTGTGGCGCGGCTTGCCGGAAACCCTCGCACGGGCGACCGGCCGGCAGGTGGTGGCGTACGACCGGCTGGGCTTCGGCGAATCGGCGGCGCATCCGGGCAAGCTGGGCCTGGACTTCATCAACGCCGAGGCCGAGGGCGATTTCGACGCCCTCAGGTCGCAACTGGGCCTGGAGCGATTCATCCTGCTCGGCCACAGCGTCGGCGGCTGCATGGCGATCAACTGCGCAGCCCGCTTCGGCACATATTGCGTGGCCCTGCTCACGCTGGCAGCCCAGGTGTTCGTCGAGGACGTCACCCTGCAGGGAATCCGCGCCGCCAAGACGCTGTTCGAGGATCCGAAGCAGCTTGAGCGCCTGCGCAAGTACCACGGCGACAAGGCGCAGTGGGTGCTGGACGCCTGGACCGGCTCCTGGCTCCACCCCGCCTTCTCGGCCTGGTCGCACGAAGCGGTGCTGCCGCAGGTGAAGTGCCCGACGCTGGTCATCCATGGCATGGAGGACGAATACGGCTCCGCCGCGCATGCCCGCCTGATCGCGGAACGGGTGACTGGGCCGGTGCAGCTGGAAATCCAGCCCGGCACCGGCCATTTCCCCCACCGCGAAAACGAGGCGGCGGTGGTGGAGACGCTGGCCCGCTTCATCCAGCCGCTGGCCTGATTTCCGCTCGGCAGGAGCCATTGGCGACGCTGCCCGCCCTGGCGCCCCCTGCGCCCCTCACGACGGCGAAGCGGTGCGGTGAACCAGCGCCCTGCCCCGCCGGGCGAGTCCGGTGCAAGCGCTCTGTTCCCGCCGCGCCGCCACCGGTGAACGCAGCCGGTGCGCGGTTTTTTCACGCCCCGTTCCAGCTTGCCGCTGGCGCCGTGAGAAGCTGTGATATACCTAGCGCTTCCCACAACCATGGCATGGCGGAACAATGAGCACGCAGGAATATCCGGTGGTTTTCGGCACGGACGACATCCTTCGCAGCCTGTGCGATTCGGTGACCAAGGTGCTGACGGTGGCGACGGAGAGCCAGGTCCGCTACGCCAATATGGTCCAGCGCATCAGCAAGACCTGCCTGAAGCCGGACATCGGCTGCTTCGTGCTGTTCGACGGCGGCTTCTCCGGCCTGGTGGTCATCAACTTCTCCGCCCATGCGGCGATGGAGCTGTACGAGCGCTACATGCTGAACATGGGGATGGCGAAGGAGGAGTTGGCCAGCGCCTTCACCTCGGACGAGGTCGGCAATGTGATGGGCGAGCTGATGAACCAGATCGTCGGCGACTTCACCGGCAAGGTGTCGCGCGAGCTGCAGACCCACATCACCCAGAACCAGCCGAAGATGCTGGCGCTGACCAAGCAGGTGATCCTCAGCGTGGATACCCACCTGGACCAGCCGGAAGCACGCCGGGTCACCTTCTACACCGGCCGCAACAACATCTTTTACCTGGAGCTGGCGATAGACCGCACCGAGTTCATCCAGCTGAACGAATTCGCCGCCGCCGAAGAGCCGGACCCGGACGCACTGCTGGAGTCCGCCGGCCAGGAAACCGCGCCTTCCGGCCCGGCGACCAGCGTCATCAGCCAGGACGAACAGGACGAGCTGCTGAAGTCGCTGGGCATGTGAGGTCGGGAAAAAGAGCGGCCCACCGTCACGCCTGGCGGTGGGCCGCTCTTCTTCCCCAGGGTCAGGAAAGACATCGGTCTGGCACAACCCCGCCGGACGCAGGCAAGCGGGCAGACCGCTCGCGCCCCAGCAGCCTTCGCTTTGCCACCGCCCTGCATGGCCTGCCGTGATCCCGGGCTGGCGGCTGCTCGCGCCAGCTTCAGCTGGGAAGCGCGCGGTTTCCGGCGGGCCAGAGGACAGGCGGCGGCAATCCTGCTCAGGCGGCCATCCCCAGCAGGGCCATCACCCGGTCGCGGCTCACCGCCGTCAGCGCCGGCGCCACGGCGGCGAAGACGTTGAAATCCGGCTTCTCCGCCATCGCCTCGAAACGCTGGACAAAGGACGCCGCCCAGTCGGATTCGTCTGCCGCCGCCGCGCCGCTCCCCGCCTTCTGCTGCGGGTGCATGCGCGCGTCCGCCTCGGCCAGGCCGCGGCTGATGGTGTTCCTGGCCTGGCGAATCAGGTCCAGCGCGGCGAGCACTTCCTGCAAGGTCTGGCGGGCGGCCTCGGTGTCGTCGGCACGCCAGGACTGGGGCTGGATGGCGTCCGCCTCGGCTTCGGTACGCACCCTGTTGAACTGGCCGGTGGGGAAGCGCTGGCCGCCGCCCTTCACCGCCAGGGAGTCCCTTACCACCGGCCAGTCGCCCTCGGCGACCGAGAACATCAGGCTGCCGCCGCTGCGCTCCACGCCCATGCCGATGGGTGCCAGCGCGCTCTGCAAGCGGCGCAACGCAGCGGCCTCCCCGGCTGCCGGGTCCAGCGCCACGCTCACCTGCTTGCCGGCGGCGGAGAAAGACAGCGTTTCCTTGTCGCCGCTGCGCAGGCTGTCGGCGTCCAGGCCGCGGATACGGAAGCGCTGCTGGGCGCTGCCGGCCTGCACCACCTGGAGCTGGCCATCCAGCGTGCCGGCCGAAGCGGCGCCACGCTTGCGCCACAGGGCGCTGAACTGGCGCAGTTGCTCAGCGAGCCTGGCATCGGCGCCGCCATCGCTCTTCTCCGCCAGCTTGCCGCTCAGCGTGCTCTTGAGCGCCTGCAGGCGATTGCCGGCCTGATCGAGGAAGTTCAGCGCCTGCTGGGCGCCGGCCACCTGCCGGTTCAGCTCGAAATCCAGGTTGCGCAGGCCGCCGCGGGTGGAGGGCAGCGAAGCCGCTGTCTGGCCAGTGGAAGCAACCGGCGCGCTGCGGCCGGTGCCGCCATCACCGAAGGCGAGGCGGCGGCCGGAAGTGCTGGTGCCGGAGCCTAGCGCGGGAATCTGCATCGTCTATCCGCCCTCGCTTCAGAGGACGTCGAACAGGGACAGCTGGCTGACCGCGCCATAGGCTTTCTGCGTGGCCTGCAGGGCAACGGTGTAGCCGTTGAGCTTGACCGCCGCATCGCCGTAGTCCAGCTGGCCGAGGTCCAGCGCCGCCTGCTGGTTGGAGAGGCTGACGTTGGCGTGGTTGTTCTCCAGCGTGGCGAGGATGTTCTGCTGCCCACCGAGGCGGGAGATGGTGGCCGAGACGATGTCCAGCGTGCCGTCCAGCAGGTCCAGCGTAGCGGTGACCTGCGCCCGTACCGCCGGGTCGTTCACGCTGGTGCCCGGCGTGCCCAGCACCTCCACCGTGCCTTCCATCGAGTTCAGCAGGCCGGCCAGTTCGGCGACGGTGACGTTGGCCGCCTGGGTGACGCCGTTGCCCACCATCACCCGCTGTTCGGCGGTGTTGCCGGTGAAGCTGTAGCGGGAGCCGACCGGCGCGGTGTCGTCGTAGGTGATGGTGGGCGTGTCGGTGAGCGTGCCGGAGAAGAGGTAGCGGCCTTCCTGGTCCTTGGTGTTGGCGGTGTAGAAGATGCTCTCCGCCAGCGACTTCAACGAACTGGCCATGGCGGCGACGTCGTCCGGCGTGTTGGCGCCATCGGCGGCCCACACCATCAGGTCGTGGGCCTGCAGGATGTCGTTGGAGATGGCGTCCAGGTGAGTTTCGTTCAGCGTCAGCCGGGACGACAGGGCGCCGATGTTGTCGCGGTACTGGTCCAGCGCCGCCTCTTCGCGGCTGAGGCGGGACAGGCGGACGTTGGCGATGGGATCGTCCGAGGGCTTGAGCAGGCGCTGGCCGGTGGCCATCTTCTGCATGATCTCGCCCAGCCGCACGTTGGCGAGCTGCAGCGCGGTGTTCATCGTCGAGTGGTACTGGGTGCTGGCGATGCGCATCATCCTTCTCCTCAGCCCATGGCCGCCAAGGTGTTGTCGAACAGCTCGTTGGCGACGGCGATGACTTTCATGTTGGCCTGGTACATCTGCTGGAACTGGATGAGGCTGATGGCTTCTTCGTCCTCGTTCACCCCGCTGGTGGATTTCCAGCTTTCCTCCGCCTGGTTGCGCACGGTTTCGGCGGTGCTCATGGAGGTCTGGTTCTGCTGGCTGTCCATCGCCAGCTTGCCGACCAGCTGGGTGGCGGCGTCGGAGAAGGACACGGTGCCGATGGAGCTCAGCGTGACCTGGCTGGACTGGATGCCGATGAGGTTCAGCAGGTTGCCGCTGTCGCCCGGCAGCGCCGGGTCGGAGGAGAAGGCCAGGTCGGCGGCGAGGAAACCGTCACTGACCTTGAGGATGGATGAGGTGCTGGTGGCGTCAAACTCGAACAGCGGGCCGCCGGCGGCGCCTGCGGGCGTATAGCCATCGGCCAGCAGGTCGTTCACCCGTGTGCTGAACTGGTTCGCCATTTCGGTGACGGACTCCATCAGCGGCACCAGCACCGTGTTCTCGAAATCGTTCAGGCCGCCCAGCTCGCCGCTGAGCTTGTCGCCCTTCACCACGAAGGACTCCTGGGCGAAGCTGAGCTTCAGCGTCTGCGAGCCATCGAGGTTGCCTTCCAGGCTGAGGGAGCCGGCCAGCGACCCCACCACCAGCGGCTGGCCGCTGCGCAGGGAAACGCTGCGGGTGCCATCGGCCTGGTCCACCACCTGCACGCCGACCAGCTTGGACAGCTCATCTATCTTCAGGTCGCGCGCATCCACCAGGCCGGAGGTGTTGCCGCCGGTGGCCTGGGCAGCAGCGATCTGCTTGTTCAGATCGGCGATGCCAGCGCTGAGGCCGTTGATCAGCGACACCGTGGTGGCGCGCTGCTGGAACACCGCCTGGCGCTGGTTCACCAGCACCTGGTTGATGCTGTTGAAGCGCTGCGCCGCGGCGTCGGCGGCGCTGATGACCTGCTGGCGCAACGGGCTGGAGGACGGATCCACGCTGGCGGCGTTGAGCGCGGCGAAGAAGGCGTCCAGGCCGCTGTTGAGGTTGGAGGTGTCGTCGCCCATGACCTGTTCCAGCTGGGTCAGATAGGGCTGGGTGGTGCTGTACTGGCCGAGCGAGGAGTTCGCCTGCCACATCTGCACGCTTTTGTAGCCGTCGCTGAACCGCAGCAGCGAGGAAACGGTGACGCCGTTGCCGGCCGCCAGCACGCCGCCGGCCAGCGGCTGCACCGAGGACAGCAGCACGCCCTGGCGGGTGTAGCCAGGCGTCATCATGTTGGCGACGTTCTGGCTGGTCATGTTGAGCCCGACCTGGGCGGCGAGCGCGCCGGACAGCGCGTTGTTGATCATGCTCATGGCGGTCTTCCTGTTCAGGGCGCGGGCGCCGTGCTGGCGTTCGCCGGCGCTTCCTGCTCATTCAGGGCGACCGCCGCGGCCGCCGGGTTAAATGCGGTGGCGGCGGCGAGCGCCGCGGTGTTCGTCGCCGCCAGCCGCTGCGGCTCGGCCGGCAGTATCTGGCGCAGGATGGCGTCCGCCACGCCGAAGGCGCGCTGGCCTGCGAGCACGTCCGCCACCACGCCGTCGGCCATGTCCAGCATGTCCTGGTTGATGCGGTTGCTGAACACGCTGTCCTCGCCCGCCATCTCGCGGGTCACCTTGCGCATCTGGCGCATCATCTCGGCGATGAAGAAGCCCTCGAAGCGCTCGGCGGCGTCTTCCGCCTTGGCGCGGTAGGCCGGGTCCAGCACCGGGGCTTCGGTGGTGGCGGTGGAAAGCAGGCCGGCCTTGTTGCCTAGGGTGTCGAGTTCCATGTGCTGTCCTCAGATGACGATGAGTTCGCCATCTATCGCGCCGGCCTGGTCCAGCGCCTGCAGGATGGCCATGACGTCGTCCGGCGTGGCGCCGGTGCTGTTCACCGTGTCGATGATGCTCTGCAGGCTCGCGCCGGCCGGCCACTTGAACATGCGCGGCGCGTCCTGCTCCACCGAGATCTGCGATTGCGGCGTGACCACCGTGTCGCCACGGCCGAAGGGCGCCGGCTGGCTCACCTGCGGCGTCTCCGAGATCACCACCTTGAGCGCGCCGTGGGAGATGGCGGCCGCCCTCACCCGCACGCCCTCGGCGATCACCACCGTGCCGGTGCGAGAGTTGAAGATGACCTTGGGCGTGGCCTCGCCCACGTCCACCTGCAGCCCTTCCAGCGAGGCGACGAAGGCCACCCGCTGGGTGGGGTTCTCCGGCGCCATCACGTCCACGCTGGTGGCGTCGCGGGTGGAGGCGATCTCGCCGTAGCGGCGGTTGATGGTCTGCACGATGTTGGTGGCGGTCTGGAAGTGCGGCCGCTTGAGGCTGAGGCGCACCGTGGGCCGGGTGTCGAAATCGCTCTCGATCTCGCGCTCCACGGTGGCGCCGTTGGGTACGCGGCCGGCGGTGGGCGTGTTCACCGTGACGTTGGAACCACTGGCGCCCTGGGCGGACAGCCCGGCGACGACCAGGTTGCCCTGCGCCAGTGCATACACCTCGCCATCGGCACCGCGCAGCGGCGTCAGCAACAGGGTGCCGCCACGCAGGCTCTTGGCGTCGCCCAGCGAGGACACGGCGATGTCTATGGTCTGGCCCTTGCGGTAGCCGGGCGGGAACACCGCGCTGACCATCACCGTGGCGACGTTCTTCAGCCGGGTACTGCTGCCGGTGGGCAGCTTCACGCCGAACTGCTTGAGCATGTTGTCCACCGACTGGCCGGCGAACTTCACCTGGGTGCTGTCGCCGGAGCCGTGCAGGCCGACCACCAGGCCGTAGCCGATGAGCTGGTTCTCCCGCACGCCTTCGACGTTGACCAGGCTGCGCAGCGCCTGCGCGGCCTCGGCGGCAGGCGTGAGCAGCAAGGGCGCGGCAGCGAGCAGGAAAGCCGCGGCGAGTTGGATGAAGCGTTGCTTGCGCATGGAAACCTCGGGGTTCAGAAGGGCATCCAGGGGCTGTTGAAGAGCCGCGTCAGCCAGCCGGCGGAGTTGGCGTCCGCCAGCGCGCCACGGCCGGAATAGGCGATGCGGGCGTTGGCCACCCGCTGGGAGGAGACGCTGTTGTCGCTGTCGATGTCGCTGGCGCGCACATAGCCGCTGAGGCGGATGAATTCCTCGCCCTGGTTGAGGTAGAGGGTCTTCTCGCCCTCTACCCGCAGCAGGCCGTTGGGCAGTACCTCGTGCACCACCACGGTGATGGCGCCCTGCAGGGTGTTCTGCTGCGAGCTGGTGGCAGAGCCGTCGAACTCGCGCTCGGCGCTGGCGGAGGCATCGGTGCGCAGCGTGCGGTTGCCCAGGCTCAGCGGCGAGATCGAGAAGCTGCTGTCCTTGCCATAGCTGGTGTTGGCGCGCTTGCTCGCCTGGGTGGTCTCGCGCAGCACCACGGTGAGCACGTCGCCGGGGCGGAAGGCGCGGCTGTCGGAGGTCATGGACCAGGGCGAATCGGAGATGAACACGCCACCCGCCTGCCCCTTGCGCACCGGCGGCTGCAGCAGCGCCATGCGCAGGTCCTCGTCCGCCGCGGTGGGCGGCATGGGCTGCAGCGCGGTGCAGGCGGACAGCAGCGGCGGCAGCAGGCAGGCGAGCAGGCGGGTGTTCATGTCAGCGCACCGCCTGGGCGAGGTACTGCATCATGTTGTCGGCGGCGGAGAGCACCTTGGTGTTCATCTCGTAGGTGCGCTGGGCGGCGATCATGTCCACCATTTCCTCCACCACCTGCACGTTGGAGCCTTCGAGCGCGCCCTGCTTCAGCTTGCCCATGCCCTCCTCGCCCGGCACGCCTTCATTGGGCACGCCGCTGGCCACCGTCTCGCGGTAGAGGTTGTCGCCCAGCGCCAGCAGGCCGGCCGGGTTCACGAAGCTCGCCAGGGTGAGCTGGCCCAGTTGCTCCGGCGCGGCGGCGTTGGCGATGGTGGCGGAAACCACGCCGTTCTCGCCGATGGTGACGCCGGAGGCATTGGCCGGAATGACGATTTCCGGCACCAGCGGCAAACCCTGGGCGGTCACCAGGCGGCCGTCCGCATCCACCTGCAGCTGGCCGGCGCGGGTGTAGGCGATGTCGCCATTGGGCTGCTGCACCTGCAGGAAGCCCTGGCCGACGATGGCCACGTCCAGCGCCTGTTCGGTGGTCTGCAGGTTGCCGGTGGTGAAAACCTTCTGCGTGCCGACCAGGCGGGTGCCGTTGCCCAGTTGCACGCCGGAGGGCGCGGTGGTGTTGTCGTCGCGCTGGGCGCCGGGCTGGACTTCCACCTGGTAGAACAGGTCTTCGAACACCACCCGGTCGCGCTTGAAGCCGACGGTGTTCACGTTGGCGATGTTGTTGGCGATGGCCTGCAGCTTGGCGTCCTGGGCCTGCACGCCGGTCTTGCTGATCCACAGTGCGGGATTCATGGTCTTGCTCCGTATGCCTGGTGGTTAATCGCGCATCAGGCGGTTGCCCGCCTCGGCCATGTCGTCGGCGGCCTTGTAGAGCCGCATCTGGATTTCGAAGTCGCGGTTGAGGTTCATGGTCGCCACCATCTCGCCGATGGCGGAGACGTTGCTGCCTTCCAGGTGGCCGCTGCGCAGGGTGACGGTGTCGTCCGCCGGCAGCTCGGCGCCATCGCGGGCGACGATGAGGCCAGCCTCGTTCTTGGTCAGCTCCGCCGCCTCGCCGCGCACCAGCCGCAGGCGGTCCACCGGCTGCATGTCGTTCTGCCCCGGCGGCAGGATGGAGAGGGTTCCATCCACGCCTATGCTCAGGCTGGTGTAGGGCGGCAGCACGATGGGGCCGCCGTCGCCCAGCACCGGGCGGCCATTCACCGTCAGCGCGCCTTCGCCATCCACCGAGAAGTTGCCGCTGCGGGTGTAGGCCTCGCCGCCCTGCCACTCCACCGCGAACAGGCCGTCGCCGACGATGGCGACATCCAGGTCGCGGCCGGTCTGGCGCATCACGCCCTCGCCGCCGGACACCGCGTTGGCCTGCAGCCGGCTCATGTGGCGGGAATCGTAGCCGTAGCCGCCCACCGCCTGGCTGGTGGCCAGTTCCAGGTCGGCGCGGAAGCCGCCGGTGTCGAGGTTGGCAAGGTTGTTGGCATGCACCTGCTGCGCCTTGAGGGCGCGTTCGGCGCTGCTCATCACCGTGTAGATCAAGGCATCCATGTGGGCGCTCCGGCGGGCTGGCTTACAGCGCCTGCATCAGGGTCTGCATCATCTCGTTCTCGGTCGAGATGACTTTGGTGTTGGCCTGGTAGTTGCGCTGGGCGGACATCAGGGTGACCAGCTCGGAGGTCATGTCCACGTTGGACTGCTCCAGCGCGCCGGCGGTGAGGCTGCCGGCGAGGCCGACGCCCGGCGTCGAGTACAGCGGCAGGCCGGAGGCGTTGGAGGTGGTCCAGCTGGTGTCGCTGATGGCCACCAGCGCGTCCTGATTGGGGAAGGTTGCGAGGACGAGGGTGCCCACCTTCAGCTTCTCGCCGTTGCTATAGGTGGCGAACACGCTGCCGTCGGCGTCGATCTGCACGCCGCTCTGGGTGCCGGCGGCGTAGCCGTTGGCGGCGTTGGTGGTGGTGGTGGCGTCACCGCCGTACTGGGTGGTGCCGGTGTAATCCAGCGCCAGCGTCATCGGCTCGGCGCCGGTGGGCGTGCCGAGGTTCACCGTGACCGCGGCGGTCGGGCTCTGCAGCCGGCCTTCGGTGTCGAAGGTGAGCACCTCGGAGCCGACCGGGGCGCCGCCGTCGAAGGTGTAGTAGGCGGTGATCTCGTTGGTGTCGGTCTTGACGAAGTACTGCGTCACCGTGTGCTTCACGCCCAGCGAGTCGTGCACCACCGACAGCACCGAGCTGTTGAAGGACTGCGGATCGGCCGGGTCGAAGGTGGCGACGGTGGGCACCGTCCAGTCCACCGACAGGTTGCCGACGTAGTCCAGCGTGGTGCTGGCCTGGGCCGGGATCTGGCCGGTGGGGATCTGCAGGTTGCCCATGGCGCCCAGCGCGTCGCTGCCTTCCACCGCGGCGTAGCCCTGCACCTTGCGGCCGAAGCTGTCCACCAGGTAGCCCTCCTTGTCCTTGGAGAACACGCCGACGCGGGTATAGACCTCGGTGCCGTCGGTATCGCGGGTGACGAAGAAGCCACCGCCGGTGATGGAGACGTCCAGGTCGCGGCCGGTGTTGAGCACGCCGCCGCCTATGCCCAGCGTCTGCGTCAGCGAGGACACCTCGGTGCCGGTGGGCTGGGTGCCGGCGTACATGGAGGCGAAGTTGGCGCGGCTGGACTTGAAGCCGTAGGTGCCGGAGTTGGCGATGTTGTTGCTGATGGTGTCCAGCTGGGTGTTGATGGCGTTGATGCCGGACAGGGCGATTTCGAAGCTCATGGTTGCATCCTCTCGAACCTGGGGTTGTTCAGTTGACGCTGCTGCCGTTGAAGGCGGTGATCGCGGTGCTGGAGATTTCGCCGAGGTTGGCGACGGTGAGCATCACCCCGGTGGTGGGCGACAGCCGCACCTTCTGCACCTGGCCGGTGATGCCGATGGCCGGCGTCTCGCCGCTGTCGGCGACCACGCTCATGGTGTAGCTGCCGGCCGGCAGCCCCAGCGCTTCCGGATCGATGGTGAAGGGCACCTCGCCCGGCGCGTGGGTGCCCAGCTGCAGCTTGTAGGTGCTGCCGCCCTCGCCGGTGAGCACCAGCGTGGTCGCCGCGCTGGCGTTGCCCAGGGTGAAGCTGCCGCTCACCGGCTCGCCGGACAGGCTCACCGTGTCGGTGGTGACGGTGACCTGGGAGCCGACCTGGCCGCCCAGCGTCAGCACCTGCAGGCTCTCCAGCATGGAAGCGGTGACGCCGCTCTGGCTCACCAGGTTCTGCAAGGCCTCCATCTGGCTCAGCTGGGTGAGCTGGCCGACGAACTCGCTCGGGTCGGTCGGCTCCAGCGGGTTCTGGTTCTTGATCTGCGCCACCAGCAGGGTGGTGAACAGCTCGGACGGGCTGTCGTCCGTCGAGCTCATGGTGATGGCCGACGACGAACTGCTGCCGGTGGTGTTGCTGCCGTTGTTGCTTACCGCTGCTGCCATGATCAGTTCTCTCCCAGCCTGAGCAGCGACTGCTGCATGGATTTCACCCGGCCCAGCACCTCGACGCTGGATTCGAAGGCGCGCGAGGCGGCCATCATGTCGGTCATCTCCGCCACCGAATTGACGTTGGGGTAGAACACCATGCCGTCCTCGTTCGCCAGCGGGTTGTCCGGCTCGTAGGCCTGGCGCAGCGGCTCGGTGCTCTCCACCACGTCCAGCACCTGCACGCGGGCGCCGGCCACCTGCTCGCCGCTGCGCTCGTAGATGGAGGCGAACACCGGCTTGCGCGCGCGGTAGGTCTCGGTCTCGGTGGCGGAGGCGGTCTGGGCGTTGGCGAGGTTGCTCGCCACCGTGTTCAGCCGCAGGGACTGGGCGGTCATCGCCGAGCCGGCAATCTGCGCGATATTCCTGAATGACATGCTTATTGCCCCTCTATGGCCTTGGCCAGGCCCTTGAGCTTCATGTTGAGAAAGGTCAGACTTGTCTGGAAATCCGAGGCGTTCTGCGAGAACTGCGCCTGTTCCGTCCCCAGCTCCACCGTGTTGCCGTCCTGCGTCGGGTTGTTCGGCAGGCGATACAGCAGTTCGGTGTCGGCGGTGCCCAGCGACAGCCCTTCCCCACCGGCCACCTGCCGCAGCGTCGCGGCGAAGTCGATGTCCCGCGCCTGGTAGCCGGGCGTGCTGTCGTTGGCGATGTTGGACGCCAGGATCTTCGTCCGCTCCGCACGCAGCCGCAGCGCATCCGGATGCAGCCCCAAGGCCTTGTCGAAATTTATGCCCATGCGTTTACCTCATTCATCCCGGTTGTTCGAAGTCCTGCTCGGCCTGGCCTGCGCCAGCGCCCTGCCCGCCCTCGCCGCCAGCGAGGATCCGGTGGCCCGTGCCGCGCGCGAATTCCTGCTCGATCGCGCCACGCAGGCCGGGCTGGTGCAGCCGGAGGTGAGCCTCAAGCTCATCGCCGGCGACGGCGCGCCGCTTGCCTGCGCAAGCGCGCCGCGGGTGGAAGCGCTGGACACCCGCCACCCCAGCCGCATGCGGTACGCGGCGGTGTGCCCGGCCAGCGGCGAGCGGGCGGAGTACGTGGTGCGCGCCGAGCTGTCGGCGCAGGTGGTGGTGGCGCCCGGCGGCATCGCCGCGCGCCGGCCCATCGCCGGGCACGAAGTGACGCTGGAGCGGCGCCCGCTGGTGGGCAGCGCCGAGGTCACCTCCGACCCGCAGGACGTCATCGGCCAGTCCGCCCGCCGCGCCATCCGCGCCGGGCAGGTGGTGGACCGCAAGCTGCTGATCGAGCCTGTGCTGGTGCGGCGCGGTTCGGCGGTGCGCATCGTGGCGCGCAACGGCCCGGTGCTGGTGACCGCCGCCGGCGAAGCGATGGAAGTGGGCCGCGCCGACGACATCGTGAATGTGCGCAACACCACCACCGGCAACGTGATCCGCGCCCGGGTGACCGGCAGCAACGAGGTGGAACCGGCGGACATGCCCATCGCGCCTTCTCCTCAGTCCGCCCGCTGAAGCCGGCGGGCAATGCTCACCAGCTTGTCGGCATAGTCGGGATCGGTGGCGTAGCCGCCCTGCGCCAGCCCTTCGGCATAGGCGCGGGCGTCGCCGCCGGCGTTGAGTGCGCCGCGATAGCGCGGGTTGTCTGCCAGCAGCGCGGCGAAATCGCGGAAGGCGCTGGCCGGCGTCGGGTAGCTGCGGAAGCGCTCGGCGCGGCGCACCGCCACGCCCTCTTCGAATTCGGTGGTCTGCGCCTCCACCGTGGCGCCCTGCCAGCTGCTGCCGGCCTTGATGCCGAACAGGTTGTGAGTCTCGCGGCCATCGTCGCCGCGCAGCGGCCGCTGGCCCCAGCCGGATTCCAGCGCCGCCTGCGCGGCGACGATCTCCGGCGCCACGCCCAGCCGCCGGCCGGCCTCCCGCGCCCAGGGCGCGATGCGGCCGAGGAAGGCCTGCTGGTGCCCGGCCATGCCCTCCACCGCCAGCCCGGAAGCCGTGGCCCGCTCGACCGCGCGCAGCGCCGCCGTCTTCAGCATGGCGGTGCGCTCGCCCTCCTCGTCCACCGCCGCGTTCTGCAAGCGGGCGCGCCACACCTGGCCGGCGGCGCTCAGCTCCAGCTCCTGCGAGCCCTTGGCGATGAAGTGCTGCACCTCGTCGCGCACGCTGCCCATCATGCTGCCGAAGCCGGCGCCGCCCGTCTGCGTGCTCGCTGGTGCGTTCAGTGGCAGCGCGATCTCGCCGCGGGCGGCGGCGATGCCGGCGGCGTAGGCGGAAGCGGCGGCGTCAGCGCGGAACATAGGTGTCGGCCTCGGTGTTCAGCACGCGCTGCATGATCTCGTGCTGTTCCATCAACAGATTGCAGTTGCGCTGGTTCATCGCCTTGCATTCGCGCACCAGCCGCTCCAGCCCCTGCCAGCTGGCCTCCAGCCGTTCGCGCGGGTTGGGCGGCAGCATGGCGAAGACGCGTTGCATGGCCTCGCTGCCTTTCTCCACCGACAAGCGCCCGGCCAGCGCCACCCGCTCCAGCCGCCGCGCCTCCAGCGTGCCGGCGAGGGCGACGATGGCCTCGCCCACCTCGGCGATGGCCCCGCTGCGGTGGCACACCGCGGCCTCGAACTGCTCCTGCAGCAGGCCGCGCAGCCGGTTGTAGTCGGCCACGTCGGCACCGATGCCGGCAGCCAGGCGCAACAACAGATCCTTGCGAGTCACCCGCGGCCTCCGTGGAAGCGCGCTATCAGCCCGGCCAGCTTGCCGGCGTCGAAGGGCACCTCGCCGCGCGCCAGCGCCTCGCGCAGGGCGGCGACCTTGGCCTGGTCGATGTCGGGCATGTCGCGCAGCGCCTGCAGCGCCGGCTGCAGCACGGCGGACTGCAGCTCGCCGGTGGCATTGGCCTGCGGCGTGGCGGCCTTGGCGCCGTCGCTGGCGGCGGCTTCGCTCACCGGCGCGATGGCCGGCGCCTGGGGGCCCGCGGAACCGGAAATCTTCATGGAATGGCCTCTTGCTCTGGTACGCATGTCATGTCCGCTCGTTCGCTGCTCAGCGCGCGCCCGCGCCGGCGCGGAACTGGCGGCGCAGCTGGTCTATCTGTGCGGCATCCGGCAGCGCCGAATCCACGCCCTCGATCAGCGGCGCGACCTTGTCCGGCACGCCGAACATCGAGGCCACCATCTGCGCCTGGCCGGTGGTGAGGATGAGGAGTTCGATGCGGCGGTTGATGCCGGCGGTGGAATCCTGGGTGTCCAGCGGCGCGCGCTCGGCCATGCCCACCACCTGCAGCACGCTGTGCGGGTTCATGCCGCCTTCGAGCAACTGCACCCGCGCCGCCATCGCCCGGTTGCTGGACAGCGACCAGTTGGACGGCGCGCCGAAGGCGCGCGACAGGAAGGGCTTGGAGTCGGTATGGCCGACGACGAGCATCTGGTTGTCGATCTGGGCGAACAGCGGCCCCATCTTGCGCAGCAGCTGCTTGAACTTCTCGCTGGGCACCGCGCTGCCGCGCTCGAACATGCCTTCGCGGTCGGTGTCGTGCAGCATCACCCGCAGGCCGTAGGGCGTCACCACCGTCTGCAGGTTGCCGGCGAGGCCGCTCTGCTCGCTCAGGCGGGCGAGGATGAGGGCCAGCTCCTGCAGGTCGGAGGCGGATTCATAGTGGCTCTTCAAGCGCATGCGCGCCGGATCGGGGTCGATGTCGGTGTTGCCGATGTGCTTGCTGTTGCTGGTGGTCTCGCCGCGGCTGGGGATGGGCTCGCGCGGGATCAGGCTGCCGCTGGGCGCGCCTATCGGGTCGGGGATGCGGCGCTCGCCGCCCTCCAGCATGCTAGCGCTGGATTCTCGCAGGCTCTCCTCCAGCTGCTCCTTGTCGCGCGCCGCCAGCACCCACAGCACCAGGAAGAGGCACATCAGCGCCAGGCAGAAATCGGCGAAGGCCACCTTCCAGCTGCCGCCGTGGCCGCCATCGTCGTGCTTGCGCGAGACGCGCTTGACGACGGCTTCGCTGTGCTGCTTGTTGTTGTTCGCCATGGTCGCCGGGGCCTCAGCTGCGCGCGTCCTGCAGCGCGTCTATCCAGGATTCGAGCTGGGCGAAGCTCGGCTTGATGTTGAGCTGCACCAGCCGGCGGCCGGCGTCGATGGCGAGCAACGGCGGCTTGCCGGAGACGTGGGTGACCAGCACCACCTTGACGCATTCCATGTTGGACATCTCCTGCGTCACCAGCTGCTTCATGACGTTGCTGAGCGGGTCGAGCACGCCGTAGCAGAAGAAGATGCCGATGAAGGTGCCCACCATGGCGGCCGCCACCTTGGCGGCGATCTCCGCCGCGCCCAGGCCGTCGCCCACCGAGTTCATCGCCATCACGATGCCCAGCACCGCGGCCAGGATGCCGAAGCCCGGCATGGCCTCGCCGATCTTGTGCAGCGACTTGGAAGGCTGCTCCAGCTCGTCGTGGATGGCCTCCAGCTCCTGCTCCAGCACACCCTCCAGCTCGTGGCCGCTGATCTTGCCCATGGCCATCAGGCGGAAGTTGTCCACGATGAAGGCGAGCAGCTTGGGCTCTTCCAGGATCAGCGGATAGCGGCGGAACAGCGGGCTGTCGTGCGGCGCCTCGACGTGGGCGTCCAGCGCCTTGAGGCCGCCGGCGGCCGTCTGCAGCAGTTCGTACATCAGCAGCAGCAATTGACGCTGGAAGTCCGGCCCCTGCTTGCGGCGCAACATCACCTTGCGCAGCTGGATGACCATCTCGGCCAGCACGTGGCGGGGGTTGCCGAGCACGATGGCACCGGTGGCCGCACCGACGATGATGATCAACTCCACCGGCTCCCAGATGACGTGCAGGGTTCCGCCGCCGAGCATGAAGCCGCCGAAGACGCATCCCAGCACGATGGCGATACCCAGGATCTGCTGCATGAATTGCTCCCGTTTCCTTTCAGTGTTGCGTCTTCATTCCAGGCAGGCCTTCATCTTGCGCAAGGCCCCCTTGTTGATCTGGCACACGCGCGCTTCGGTGAGGCCGAGCACGGCGGCGATTTCCTTCAGGCTGAGGTCGAACTCGTAGTACAGCTGGATGACGCGCTGCTCGCGCTCGTCCAGCGCCAGCAGCGCCTGCTCGATGCTGCGCCGGCGCACCAGCAGGGTTTCCGGCGTGGGGCGGTCGGAGGGCAGCTTGCCCATCTCGTTCATCATCTCGTCGAAGCTGGCCAGCATCTCGGCGCTCTCGGCCAGCTGGTATTCCTGGTAGGCCTCCACGCTGAGGCCCAGCGCCTTCATGATCTCGGCCTCGCTCGGCTCGCGGCCCAGGCGGCGGGTGAGCTCGCGCACCGCGTCGCGGTTGCGGTGGCTCTCCTGCCGCACCGAGCGCGGCCGCCAGTCCTGCCGGCGCAGCTCGTCCAGGATGGCGCCGCGCACCCGCATCGCCGCGTAGGCGCCGAACTTCTCGTCCGGCGTGCCATAGCGGCGCAGGGCGTCGAGCAGGCCCAGCAGACCGATCTGCTCCATGTCCTCGCGGTCTATCGCGCCGCCGCTCTGGGAATTGAGCTGGCGCACGATGCGCTTGACCAGCGGCGCGTAGGCGAGCAGCTGCGTCTGCTCGTCGGCGACGTCCTGGACTTCCGCGTAGCCGGTCTGCATGTCCATGGTCACTCGATGATGAGCTTGCCGATCATGGCTTCGACGAAGGGCTTGCCACCCGGCTCGCGGGCGTAGCCTTCGTCATAGGCCTGGTTGATGCCGGCGGCGAACTGGTCCACCGTCATCTGCCCGGCCTGCTCGAAGGTGTAGGCGGACATGGCCTTCACCGCGATGCTGCGCATCAGCGGCAGGTGGGCCTTGGCGGTCTTCTCGCTCTCCAGCGGCGTCTTGAACACCAGGTCCAGCGCCAGGTAGTGGGACAGCGGCTCGCCCTCGCGGCCGCGCAGCATGACGATGACCTTGTCCAGGCTGACGTAGCGGTACTCGCGGGTATCCAGCTGCGGCTTCTGCTCCGCCACCTGCGGGGTGGCGCTGCGCGAGTTCAGCCACCACCAGGCGGCGCCGCCACCGGCCGCCGCCATCAGGCCGCCGACGAGGATGAAGACGATGAGGAGCTGGGTTTTCTTCATCGCCGCTTACCCCTGCTCGCCGCTCAGGGAGAAGCCCTGCGGCGCATGGCCGGCCTCGGCTTCGGCCAGGGCGCGGCCGGGTTCCTCGGCATTGCCTTCGGCCTGGCGCTGGCGCTGGCGGCCATCGCCGTCGCGGCCGGCGTCGGACACCTGCACGCTGACCTCGCTGAACTGGCGCAGCGCCGGGTCTTGCCGCAGGCTGTCGCTCAGCGCGTGCAGTTGGCGCAGCACATCGCCGTGGGTGGCGCTCAGATGCACCTGCAGCGCGCCACCTTCATGACGGACGACGATTTCCACCGTGCCCATCATCGGCGGGTCGAGGCGGATCACCGCCCGCTCGCTGCCGCGCGCGAGCTGCACCTCCAGCCGTTCGCCCAGCGCCTGGGCCAGCGGCTGGCGCCACTGGCTGGCTTCGCCATTGGGCAGCTTGAGGGTGGCGCTCTCGCCGCCGGCACCGCTGGCGCTGGCCGAGGCAACGGCAGCAGACACGGTGGTCGCAGCCGTCGCCGGCAGGCGTTCCACCGCGTTGCCTTCCTGCGCAGCGGCAGCCCGTTGCGGCAGGCGTACCGCGGCGGCGGGCGGCGACAGATCGGCTGCCGCCGTATTGCGACTGGCGGCTGCCACCTCCTGGCGCGCCGGGGCGGCGAGGGTGTCCTGCGCCAGCGCCGCTGCGGCGGGCCGGGCGAGCGCGGCTACCGCGCCATCGTCATGGCCGGCGGACACGGTGGCTTCGCCGGTGGGCGCCGCCTGGGCGTTGCCGGTGGCGGCCGCGACCAGGGCGGCGACGATGGCGGCCACCGAGCCGTTGGCGTCCATCGCCGGCGTGGCCGGCGTCTGCGCCTGCAGCGCGCCGTCGGCCGGGGTCTCGGCCTGCTTGCCCGCTTCGGCCTCCAGGCTGGCGCCCTGCTCCAGCGCCGGAGCCTCGCCGGCCGCCAACTGGTCGGCCGCACCCTGCAGCGCGGCGATGAAATCGCCGGCGGTCGTTGCGCCTTCATTCGCCGCCGTGTCGGGGGCGGTGGATCTGCCGGCGCCCGGCGCGGTCGCCAGCACCGCGCCGACGGCCGGCGCGGCGCCCTGGGCCGGCGCCTTCGCCGTGGCGCTGGCCACGTTCAACAAGGCATTCATGTGCGGCTCCCCTGCCATTCTTCGTTCATCGCGTAGGCCATCCAGCCTTCCTTGCTTTCCCGCATCTGTCCCAGCCGCCGGCCGGTGTCGGCGGTTTCGCGCGCGCAGTCGGCGCGGGCGGCGGCATGGGCGCGCTGCAGTTCATCCAGCGCGCGCTGCTCGGCAGTGCTCCAGGCGCCGTGCGCCGCCAGCTGCGGCAAGGCGGCGGCCAGCTCGCGGTCGACCCGGCCCAGGGTGTCCCAGTCCTTGTCGGCGGCGGCGGCGGCCAGTCGGCGCGCCAGGCGCAGCAGCGCTACCTGTCTATCCATGATTGGCCTGCATGCCTTGCCAGCCGTGGCGCAGGGTGGTGATGAGGCCGATGACCTCGTCCACCGCCACCACGTCCAGCGCATAGCCGGCGTGGTAGAGGCGCTGGGCGCAGTAGTCGTAGAGGCGGCCGAGATTGACGACGAGTTCGCTGCCGGCGTCGAAGTCCAGTGCGCTGGAAAGGCCGTTGAGGATGTTCACGCACTTGTCGAGGCTGATCGCCTTGGCCTCGTAGCGCTTGCTCTCGATGTGGGCGCGGGTGCGCGCCAGCTCTTCGAGCAGGCCGTCGGTGAGGATCAGCACCAGTTGCACCGGCGAGGCCTGGGCGGCCCGGGCGCCCAGGTTGACCTCGTGGTAGCTGCGATAGGCTTCGTGGTTCAAGCTCTTACCCCTCGTTGGATGTCTGCGCCGGCCAGCCTCAGCTGCTGCTGGTCGACAGGCTGCTGAACAGGCCGGATGTCTCGCTCATCTGCGCCGTCAGCGTCTGCAATTGGGTGAATTGGGCGAGGTAGCGCGCGTAGGCGCTGTCGTACTTGCGGTCGAGCTGGTCCTGGCGGGCGCTGAACTGCGACTGCTGCTTGGTCACCGTTTCCTGGCGCCGGGCGATCTGGCCGGAGGCGCTGTTGAGCCAGCTGTCCAGGTAGGTGTCGAAGTTGCCGAGCACGCCGGTCTGGTTGCCGGCGCGGGGGCTGCCGAAGAAGCTGTCCAGCTTGCTCGGGTCGGCCTCCAGCGCGGCTTCCAGCTTGTCGGTGTCCAGCGCCATGGTGCCGTCGCGGCCGATGCTGATGCCGAGCTCGCGCATGCTGACGCCACCGGCGCCGTCGCGGACGATGCCGGCCAGCCGGGTCTTGAGGGTGCGCACGCCGGTGTCGGAGGCGAACACGGCCGAGGCGGAGCCGGCGTCCGGGTCGCCGTAGGCGGTGAGATCGCCCAGCACCTTCATCAGCGCGTTGTAGGCGCTGACGAAGCTCTGCACCTTGGAGGTGGTGCCGCTGGTGTCGGTGCCCACCGTCAGCGTGGCCGGCGCGCTGCCCTCGCTCATCGCCTGGGTGAAGGTGACGCTGACGCCTTCGATGGCGGTGAAGGTGTTGGAGCTTTGCTCCATGCGCAGGCCGGAATCCTTGTTGCCCAGCCACACCACCGCGTCTTCCGCCTTCACCAGTTCGACACCGCCGCCGCCGAGCACGGTCTTGAGGTCACTGGCCGGTAGGCCGCTGGTGTCCAGCGTGATGGCGCCGTCGCTGCCGGTGGTGGCGGAGGTGAGCACCAGCTGGCTCTTGCCGCCACTGGTTACGACCATGGCGGAGACCTTGCCGCCGTTGTCCTCGGCGAGGTTGATGGCGCGCGCCACTTCGCTGGGCGAGAGCTTGCCGTCGCCGTCGCGGTCGGAGGCGGCGAGATCCACGGTGAAGCTGCTGCCGTCGCCCAGCTGGATGATCAGCGGGCCGCCATTGATGACGTCGATGTCCGGCGGAATGTCTTCGAAGGCGAGCTGGTGCGCGGTGGCAACCTTCTCGACGAAGAAGGCGTAGCTGCCGGCCGCCGCGGTGGATGAGGCGGTGGCGGTGCCGACCGGGGAGGAGAAGCTGGCCGAGTACTGGGCCACGCCGGTCTTGACCGAGGTGAGGCCGGCCAGCGCGGTGTCGAAGGTGCTCAGCGCGCTCTTGAGCTTGGTCAGCGCGGTGGTGGTGCTGGTCGCCTTTGCCGTCTGGGTATCCAGCCGGGATTGGGCGTTCTGGGTGTAGTAGGTCGCCAGCGAGGCGGCCATCGAGGTCGGATCGATATCAGCCATGGAACTCTCCTGCCGAGGGGGAAACGGGGTCTGCCTTGGATAAGGCGACCATTTGCCCTCGCGACTGAAATCGGCGATATGCGCGGCTCATGGCTGGCCCCGCAGCCACACCTGGGCGGCCAAGTCGTCCTGCTGCTTCTGTTCCACCGCCCGCTCCTGGCGCTGCGCTTCGCCATGCTTGCGGGCATGCACCTGGTCCAGCACCTCGTGGCGGCGGGCGGCGGCGATCAGCGCCTGCTGCGCCAGCGCCATGTCGGCCTCATGCAGCGCCAGGTCCTCGCGATGGGCGGCGGCGATGGCGGTGACCGCCTGTTTGTAGTCGGCGCAGTTGAGCGCCAGCGCCGGGCTGGCGAGCCCGCTGGCGCCGACGCTGGCGCGCAGCTGCTCCAGCCGCTCCAGGTTGCCCAGGTAGCGGGCGCGCTCGCCCTGCCGGCTCGCCATGTCGGCGCTCAGGCGGTCGACCTCGCGGCTGCGCAGCTCGACCAGCCGCTTCAGGCTGTCCAAGGGCTTGACCATGCTCATGCCATCAACTCCTCGAGACGGGCACGGGTGGCCGCCAGCGGCGCCGCTTCATGCGTGCCCTGGCGCAGGAACTCTTCGATCGCCGGGTACAGCGCCACCGCGCGGTCGGTGGCCGGATCGGCGCCGGGCACGTAGGCGCCCAGCGGCAGCAGGTCGCGCACCTGGGCGTAGCGCGCCGCCATCTCCTTAAGCGCGCGGGCGGCCTTCTGGTGGGATTGCCCCGCCACCAGCGCCATGCAGCGGCTGATGGAGGCGGCGATGTCGATGGCCGGGTAGTGGCCGCGCTCGGCCAGCTCGCGCGACAGCACGATGTGGCCGTCGAGGATGGCGCGGGCGGTGTCCACCACCGGGTCCTGCTGGTCGTCACCCTCGGCCAGCACGGTGTAGATGGCACTCATGCTGCCCTGCTCGTTCTCGCCGTTGCCGGCGCTTTCCACCAGCTGCGGCAGCAGGCTGAACACCGAGGGCGGATAGCCGCGGGTGGCCGGCGGCTCGCCCAGCGCCAGCGCCACTTCGCGCCGCGCCATGGCGTAGCGGGTGAGCGAATCCACCAGCAGCAGCACGTCGCTACCCTGGTCGCGGAAATGGGCGGCGATGGTGTGGCACAGCTCGGTGGCCTTGAGGCGCATCAGCGGCGATTCGTCCGCCGGCGCCACCACCACGATGGCGCGCGCCAGGCCGGCCGGGCCGAGGGAGAGGTCGATGAACTCGCGCACCTCGCGGCTGCGCTCGCCGATCAGCCCGACCACCACCACGTCGGCGACGATCTGGCGGGTGATGAGGCCGAGCAGCACGCTCTTGCCGACGCCGGAGCCGGCCATCAGGCCGACGCGCTGGCCCTTGCCCAGCGTCAGCACGCCGTCGATGGCGCGCACGCCCACGTCCAGCGGCTCGCGCACCGGCCGCTTCTTCAGCGGATTGACGCGCGGCGGGCGCGGCTCCAGCACATGCTCGCCACTGAGGCGGCCGAGGCCGTCCAGCGGCTCGCCCAGGCCATTGACGATGCGCCCAAGCCAGGCGGGGCCGATGCTGGGGCCGGACTGTTCGGCGGCGGGCAGCACGCGGGCGCCGGTGGCCAGCCCGTCCGGCCGCTTGTAGGGCATGAGGTAGGAGACTTCGTTGCGGAAACCCACCGCCTCGGCGGCGATCCACTCGCCGCTGGCAGTTTCGATGCGGCAGCGCTGGCCGGTCTGCAGCGGGCAGCCGACGCTTTCCAGCAGCAGCCCGGAGGCGCCGACCAGGCGGCCGGTGGGGGTCGCCACCGGCACCGCGTCGAGTTCCAGCCGCCGCAGCGCCTCGCCTATCATGCGGCCACCTCGCCATCTTCGCTGGCCGGCAGCAGCTGGCTGGAAACCTGCTCCATGCAGGCTGCCAGGCGCTGGCGGCAGCCGGCGTCGGCTTCGCGGCCATCGGCCTTGATGCGGCATTCGCCCGGCTCCAGCCGCGGATCGGCGATCAACTGCCAGCGCGCCGCCCGCTCCGGGTCCAGCTCCTTGATGCGCTGCAGCTCTTCCGGGTTGAGGAAGACTTCCACGCCCTCGCGCGCCGGCGGCATGGTCGCCAACGTCTCGTCCACCAGCGCCAGCATCTGCACCGGCTGCAGCGCCAGTTCGCAGCGGATCACCTGGCGGGCGACCTTGCCCACCAGGTCGACGACCTCCTTGCGCAATGCGGCCTGGTAATCCGCCTGCAGGTGCCTGAGGCTCTCCAGCATCGCCTCCAGCGGCGCCGCCAGGCGCTCGAAGTCGGCGCGCACCGCCCGCATCGCTTCATCCCTGCCGCTGCGCAGCCCCTCTTCCCGGCCCTGGGCGCGGCCTTCCTCCAGGCCCTGGGCAAGACCGCTGCCGTGGCCTTCGCGGTAGCCGCGCTCCATGCCCTGCTGGAAGCCGTCGGCGAGCGCGGCCTGGATGTCGGCGACGGAGCCGCCGGCCGCCGCGCTGCTGCCGAGCTGCGACAGCGGCGGGAAGCGGTGCAGGCGGTAGCCTTTCATTCCACCACCGCCTCGGCGAACAGTTGGACCTCGATCTCGCCGGCATCCGCCAGCCCCTTCACCGCGTCCATGATCTCGCGCCGCGTCTGCTCGATGCGGCTGATGGGAACCGGGCCCATGCGGCGCATGGTGTCCTCGAAGGTCTGCGCCTGCCGGCGCGGCATGGACTGCAGCACCGCGTTGCGCACCGCCGGCTCGGCGCCCTTGAGGGCGATGGCCCACTGCTCCAGCGGCACCTCTTCGATGATGCGGATGATGTTGGCTTCGCTCTGGCGGGAGAGGATGAAGAAGTCGTACATGCTGACCTCGATCTCCGACACCACCTCCGGATCGCGCGCCCGCAGCAACTCCACCATCTGCTGGCGGTTGCCCGGCAGGCGGTTGAGGATCTCCGCCGCCTGGCGCACGCCTTCCACGCTGGCGCTCTGCAGGCCCAGGCTTTCGAGGCAGCGGTCCACCACCTCGTCCAGTTCTTCCAGCAACTCGCGGTCGATCTCGTTCAGGCGGGCGACGTTGAGCAGCACCAGGTCGCGGCTCTCCTCCGGCAGCGCATCGACCACGTCGCCGGCCAGCGCCGGCGGCAGGAAGGCGAGGAAGACCGCCTGCATGCGCACATGCTCATGCACGATGCGCTCGGCCAGCCACTTGGGCGAGGCCCACTGCAGCCGCGCCATCTTGGGCCGTATGGCGTCGCCGTAGATGGTGTTGAGCACGCTGTTGGCGATGTCGGCGCCCAACGCCAGATCCAGCGAGCGCTTGAGGTAGGAGCGCGAGGCGCCATGCACCCCGCTCTGCTCGCGGTAATCATCGAAGAAGGACTGCAGCGAGTGCTTGACCGTCTCCACCTTGATGCCGCTCATGCGCGACATCACCTGGGTGACCTCCAGCAACTCCTCGCGGGAGAAGCAGCGCAGCACCGCGGCGGCGGGCTCCTCGCCCATGCTCAGCAGCACGATGGCCGCCTGCTCCAGCGGGCTCGGCTTCCCGGGAACGACCAGCTCACCCGGCTTGTTCGGATCGGCCATGATTCTGCACCCATTGTTTGACGACTTCGGCGACGCGCTCCGGCTCCTTGCCGGCGAGCACCTTCAGGTGATCGACCATCACATCCACCGGCGACCCCGGCGGCGGCAGGTCGTAGTCCTCCAGCAGTGGCCGCACCGGCATGCCACCGGCACCGGCCGGCCCTGCCAGCGGAATGGCGGTGCTGCCGGCCAGGGCGGCTGCCGCTGCGCCTTCGGGCGCGGCCAGCGCGGCCGGTTCCGGCGTCACGTCGACTTCGGGCAGCGTGTTGATCGGTGGCGCCCAGCGCTGCTGCGCCAACCGCAGCAGCGGGCGGACGACGAGGAAGAAGGCCAGCAGCGCCGCCAGCGCGTACATCGCGTAGTTGGTGGCGTCGATGACGTTGTCGCGCTCCTGCCACCAGGGCAGCGCTTCCGGTGCCGCCGGGAAGGCCATCGCCGACACCGCCAGGGTGTCGCCGCGCTGGGCGTTGATGCCGAGGCCGCTGCGCAGCAGACGCTCCACGTCGGCCAGGGATTCCTGCGTCCAGCCGGCCCCGCCCGGCGCCGCCGCGGCATTGAGCACCACCGCCACGTTCAGCTTCTCCAGCCGGCCGCGGCTGCGCTGGATCTGGGTGATGCTGCGGTCGTAGGCGTACTGGCGGGTGGTGGCGTTCTTCTGCGCGGTGCTGGCATCCTGCGCGCCGCCGACCTGGCCGTTCTGGTTCTGCGGCGGGTTGCCCTGCACCGCCACCGGCCGGTTGCTGAGCGAGCCGGGCACGCCGACCGCCAGCGGGTCGCGGCCGCTTTCCTCGCGCATCGCCTCATTGGTGATGCGCGGCGTATCGCCATAGCGCTCGTGGGTTTCCTGCACGCGGTCGTTGTCCACCTCGGCGGTGACGCTGACGCGGTAGTTGTCCTCGCCCAGCACCGGCGCCAGCAAGTCACGCACGCCGCGGCGGGTCTCGTCCTGGAAGCGGCGCGCGGCCTCGCTGCCCTGGCTGGGATCGAAGCCATCGCTGAGGTCCACTTGGGCGGACAGCAGCCGGCCGCTCTGGTCCACCAGGCTGACGCGCTGCGGGTCCAGCCCGGTGGCGCTGTCGGCCACCAGCTTGATGATGGCGGCGATCTGCTCCGCCGCCAGCTGCCGCCCCGGCTTCAGCGTGACCACCACCGAAGCGGAACTCTTGCTGCCGTCGCTGACGACGAAGGAGGAGGATTTGGCGATGGACAGGTGCACCCGCGCAGCGGACACCGCGTCCAGCGTGGCGATGCTCTGCGCCAACTCGCCCTCCAGGCCGCGGCGGAAGCGCACGTCTTGCACGAACTGGCTGACGCCCAGCGGATCGTTGCGGTCCATCAGTTCCAGGCCAGCGGGCAGCTGGGCGGTCACGCCCTTGCCGGCGAGCATCATGCGCACTTCGCCGAGGCGGCCTTCCGGCACCAGCACCTGGCCGGTCTCGGGATGCAGGCGGTAGGCCACGCCGGCGGCATCCAGCGCCGCCATCATGTCGGCCACCGCAACCTTTTCGCCGTGGCCGAACACCGGCTTGTAACTGGACTGGTCGCGCCACATGAACATCAGCACCAGCGCGGTCACACCCACCGCCAGCGCCACCAGCGGCACCAGGCTGCGCAGCAGCGCGGGCGACAGCACCGGCACGGCGCCGGCCGGCCTGAGCCGGGAGAGTACGGGTTTGAGGGAGGCAATCACGGTCGCTTGTCCAGGTGTAGTGGAGTCAAAGCTGCAGCTTGATGAGCTCGTCCACCGCGCCCACCACCTTGTTGCGCACCTGCATCAGCATGGAGAAGGACAAGCTGGCCTCCTGGCTGGACAACATGGCGCCGACGAGATCGTCGCTGGCGCCGCTGTCCACCGCCTCGGCACGCTCGCCGGCGGTGCGGGACTGATCGTCCACCCCGCGCACCGCCTGCCACATCACGTCGGCGAAGTTCACTTCGGAAGCCGAGCCGAAGCCGGCCGGCAGGGTGGGCTTGAGCACCGGCAGGGCAAGCCCACCGGCGATGCCGGCAGCGTCGGCCCCCATCCGGGCGGCCTCGGCGCGGAGTACCGCATCCAGTCCCAACTGCATTGATCTCTCCTGTAGCGCCGTAATGAAAACCCCGGCGGCAAACAAATCAAAAAAGGCGTTTAAGAAAATCCGCGGATGGTCGCCTTATACCGAAGGCATCAATCGAGGGCGTGACTATATTGGGTCACGAAGTGAATCGGGAGATATATCGAAGCAATGTTAGAGAATCGTTAGAAAAGCAAATCTGCAATTCAATTCCATTCAGAAAACGTCAATCGCGCATCGTGCAAAAAATTGAAGCGCGAGAAATCCCCCTGCGCGGAATATTCATTCCGTGCAACATCCGCGATTCGGATCGCAATAAAAATACAGTGAATTGACCGCAGGGCAATAAACCGGACGGCATTAGCCCTGCCGCGCGAAGTCAGCGCAGCATCGATGCGAACATCAAGTGTATCCGGGTGGTTTCATGACGCTTTCCTTGTCGTGAGCCCTGCGATCCCATCGGGGAGCACACGCACGCGGAGAGGCCTCAGCTTCGCCAGAACGGCGGAATGACAGACTTGAACACCATCAAACCCTTGATTGAAAAAGGATTTGAAGCAAGCCAAGACGGTGGCTCAAGTCCGGCAACCCCGCTATCTTGACCCGCCCGCATGCCGCGGAAGGGTGTTAGACCGGAAGCTTTGCGACCCCGCCTTTCGTGCGGGTGTGCCCTAGTTGTATCTTCAAGTTACATGACGCTTACACATCCCGTCAAGCAGATGGACGAGTTTTTTTGCATTTTTTTCGCAGCGCACCATGACGCACCAATTTGAATCACAAAAATAAAGAACAGCACCAAGCGGGTTCATAAAATTGTCAACTTCCGCACCCCGCCTTTTTAATCTACCGCTTCTTCTTCAATTTCGTCCTATTTTTCCAGAACACGCATTATATTTAATTGTCCGTTATTGAAATTCGATCCAAATCCGAATTCGTGCGTATAGAATCGCGCCGAATCGGATCCGAACTCCAACCGAACGCCAAGTATCGCTCCGCCGCATTTCGTGGAATCGCGCGAGACGCCCCGTCAACGGCAGGTCCAAAACGGCAGGTCATTACCGACGAGCATGAACACCACGCCTCCCACCGCCTCCGATCACTATCCGGTACTGGACCCGTGCTGCCTGGGGCGGCCGGTGCACTTGCTGGACAAGTTCACCGCGCTGTTGCGGGACGACCTCGCCGAGTTGCTGCGAACCCGGCTCAACCGCCGCTACCGCGCGAGCTTCCAGGTCGGCAAGGTTCAGCTGGCGCAGACGCCCGCCCTGCCGGCACGGCGCTGGCGGGTGTTCGACCATGGCGCCGGCCGCGTCGCCTTCTCGATGGACCGGCGGCTGCTGCTCAGCATCCTTGCTTACCGTTACGGCGCGGCCAGCGTGCCGGAGGCCGATGGCGAGCCCCAGCCGGAGACGGCGACCGAGGAACGGCTGTGCGGCTTGCTGGGCAAGCAGTTCGTCGCCACGCTGGCGCAGCGGGTGGCCTTGCTGCCGGGCGCGGACACCACCTGGAGCGCGGAAAGCGGCGAGCCGGCGGAGATCCCGCTGACTCCGCCGGTGGAGCGCACCTGGCTGCTGCGCGCCGAGCTGGTCGAGCCCGGCCACGGCATCTCCGGCGAGTTGCTGTTCGCCCTGGACGAGGCCTGGATGAGCCGCATCCTGCGCGGCGTCGCCCCCGCCGCCGAGCGCACCCGGCCCGGCAAGCTTCCGCCCAAGCCGCTGGCTGCCCGCCTGCCGCTGGTGCTGGTGGCGCGCCTGCTGGAAAAGGAGTTGCCGCTGGGCGCGTTGCTGGATGCCCGGGTGGGCGACGTGATTCCGATGCAGCTGGGGCCCACCGAAGTCCTCATCGGCAACTCCCTGCTGTTCCGCGCCGCGGTGGCGGAACACAAGGGCAAGCTCTGCCTGACCTCTTTCGAAGATGTGGAGTAATCACATGGAACTCACCGACAACGTCGAGATGGACAAGCTGCTGGAAGACTTCGGCGACGAGGCCGAGGCGGGGGCCGGGGCGGAGCTCCGCCCGGAGCCCGCGCCGGCCCGCCCGCGGCGCGACATGTCGCAGATGATGCGCAAGATCCCAGTGACGGTGACGCTTGAAGTCGGCGCCGCCCGCGTGTCGCTGCAGGATCTGATGGAGCTGGGCCAGGACAGCGTGCTGGAGCTGGACACCATCGCCGGCGAGCCGCTGGTGATCAAGGTGAACGGCACGCCGATAGGCCGCGCCGAGGTGGTGGTGGCGGGCGAGAACTACGGTCTCAAGGTGGTGGAACTCACCGATCTCGACCTGGGCACGCTCGCCCCATGACGCAGCGCCCGCCCGCCGGCGTGGCGCCAGGGCTGGCCCTGGCGCAGGCGCCGGCGCCTTCACCCGCGGCCGCCGGCCGCCCTTCCCGCCTGCCGGCGCTGTTCGCCTGCGCGGCGGCGCTGGGCCTGGCGCTGCTGCCGCAGCTCGCCGCGGCCGCGTCGGTGCCCATCATCGGCACCACGACCCAGGGCAACACCACCGATTTCACGGTGAAGACCCAGGTCCTCATCCTGATGACGCTGCTCGGGCTGCTGCCGGTGCTGGCGCTGATGATGACCAGCTTCGCCCGCTTCGTCATCGTGCTGTCGCTGCTGCGGCAGGCGCTGGGCCTGCAGCAGGGCCTGCCCAACCGCATCATCACCGGCGTCGCCCTCATCCTCACCCTGCTGGTGATGCGGCCCATCGGCGAGCACGTCTGGCTGAACGCCTTCGTGCCCTATGACGAAGACCGCATCGGCCTGCAGGAAGCGCTGAAGATCGCCGAGGTGCCGCTGTCCCGCTTCATGCTGGCGCAGACGAGCAAGAGCGCGCTGGCGCAGATCTCCCACCTGGCAGGCGAAGGCGAGGTGGCCGACCCGGCGGACCACGCCTTCACCGTCAAGCTCGCCGCCTTCGTGCTGAGCGAGCTGAAGACCGCCTTCCAGATCGGCTGCATGCTGTTCATCCCCTTCCTCGTCATCGACCTGGTGGTGTCCTCGGTGCTGATGGCGATGGGCATGATGATGCTGTCGCCCCTGGTCATCTCGCTGCCGCTCAAGCTGCTGCTGTTCGTGCTGGTGGATGGCTGGACGCTGACGGTGAACACGCTGGTGACCAGCGTGAGGATGGTGTCCTGATGCGCGCCGGAGGCCGCCCGTGCTGACGCCCGACATCGCCACCGACCTCGTCGGCGAGAGCCTGCGGCTGGTCATGCTGATGGTGCTGCTGCTGATCGGCCCCGGCCTCATCGTCGGCCTGCTGGTGGCGCTGTTCCAGGCCGCCACCCAGATCAACGAGCAGACGATGAGCTTCCTGCCGCGCCTGCTGGTCACCCTGCTCGCCATCATGCTGATGGGGCACTGGCTCACCGGCGCGCTGATGGATTTCTGCGTGTCGGTGTTCCAGCGCGCGGCGCTGCTGGTCGGCTAGGCGCCGGAGCGGCGATGGAACTGGTGATGGGGCAGATGGTGCAGGCGCTGGGCGCGCTGTGGTGGCCCTTCTGCCGCACGCTGGCCCTGCTCAGCGCGGCGCCGATGATAGGCGAGAACATGGTGCCCATCAGCGTGCGCGTGCTGCTGTCGCTGGTGCTGGCGGTGGTGCTGCTGCCGGTGGTGCAGGCGCCGGTGGGGCTGGAGCCCATCTCCCTGGCGGCGGTGGTGGCCACCGCCGAGCAGGCGCTGATCGGCTTCGCGCTCGGCCTCGCCTTCCACCTCACCGTCGCCATCGTCATGGTGCTGGGCTACCTCATCGCCTCGCAGATGGGCCTGGCGATGGCGCTGATGAACGACCCGATGAACGGCACCTCGTCCGACGTCGTCTCCACCCTGCTCTACATCCTGGTGGCGCTGGTGTTCTTCTCCATCGACGGCCACCTGGTGCTCACCGGCGTGCTCGGCGCCAGCTTCCAGGCATGGCCGGTGGGCGGCGGGCTAGCGGCCTTCGTCGGCCAGCCGCTGGAGACGCTGGCGCATGCGGTGGCCTGGGTGTTCTCCGCCGCGCTGCTGCTGGCGGTGCCCATCGTGTTCTCCGCCTTCGTGGTGCAGCTGGGCTTCGGCTTCCTCAACCGGGTGGCACCGGCTTTCAACCTGTTCTCCCTCGGCTTCTCCATGGTGGTGGTGTTCGGCGTGTTCATGCTGGCCTACCTGGTGCGCTTCATTCCGGCGCACTACATCCGCATGACCGAGCGGGTGCTGGAAATGCTCACCTACAGCATGGGGCGCTGAGCGATGGCCGAGCAATCCACCGGCGAGAAGACGGAAAAGGCCACGCCGCAGAAGCTGCGCAAGACGCGCGAGCAGGGCCAGGTGGCGCGCTCGCGCGACTGGGCCACCGCCGTCGGCCTGCTCATCAGCCTGCAGCTGGTGATGCTGCTGGCGCCCGGCTGGCTGGAGGATTTCCGCATGCTGCTGCGCCAGGGCTTCGCCGACCTCTCCGGCGACGGCAGCGCCATCGACAACGTCTGGTCCAACGCCTTCACCGCGGCGCTGCTCCTGCTGCTGAAGATGGTGGTGCCGCTGACGCTGATTCCACTGCTGGTGTCGCTGGCCTCGGTATTCCCCGGCGGCTGGGTGCTCAGCGCCAAGAACCTGCAGCCCAAGCTGGAGCGGCTGAATCCGCTGGGCTATGCGAAGCGGCTGTTCAAGCCCAAGCATGTGGTGGAGGTGATCACCACCGCGCTGAAGGCGGCCACCATCGCCACGGTGCTCTACCACGTCACCCGCAGCAGCATGGCGGCCTTCCTGCACCTGCAGTCGCAGTCGCTGGACCAGGCGCTGATCCACGGCATGGGGCTGATGAGCAACGGCATCATGGCCATGTGCGCCGTCTTCGTCGTCTTCGCCCTCATCGATCTGCCGGTGCAACGCCTGGTGTTCCTGCGCGAGCAGCGCATGAGCAAGCGCGACCTCAAGGAAGAACACAAGACCAGCGAGGGCCGGCCGGAAGTGCGCCAGCGGGTGCGCCAGCTGCAGATGCAGATGGCCCGCCGCAGCGTGCGCAAGGCGGTGCCCGGCGCCGACGTCGTCATCGTGAACCCGGAGCACTACGCCGTCGCCCTGAAGTACGACGAACGCCGCGCCGAAGCGCCCTTCGTCATCGCCAAGGGGGTGGACGAGATGGCGCTCTACATCCGCACGGTGGCCGCCGAGCACGGGGTGGAAGTCGTTCCGCTGCCGCCGCTGGCGCGCGCCATCTACAACACCAGCCAGGTCCATCAGCAGATTCCGGCGCCGCTGTACAAAGCGGTGGCGCAGGTGCTGACCTACGTGCTGCAGCTCAAGGCTTTCCGCGGCGGCCAGCGCCCCGGCGAGCCGGTGCTGCCCGGCGATCTGGCCGTTCCCACGCATCTGAGCTGAAGACGTTTACGCCATGAGCTACCTCGCCCGCCTCCTCGCCGACCTGCGCCGCTACCGCATCGTCGCGCCGCTGTTCCTGCTCGCCCTGCTGGCGATGCTGATCCTGCCGCTGCCGCCGGTGGTGCTGGACGTGCTGTTCACCTTCAACATCGTGATGGCGCTGATCATCGTGCTGGTGAGCGTGACCGCCAAGCGGCCGCTGGATTTCTCGGTGTTCCCCACGGTGATCCTCGCCACCACGCTGCTGCGGCTGGCGCTGAACGTGGCCTCCACCCGGGTAGTGCTGCTGCACGGCCACGAAGGCACCCACGCCGCCGGCCAGGTCATCGAGGCTTTCGGCCATGTGGTGATAGGCGGCAACTTCGTCGTCGGCCTGGTGGTGTTCGTCATCCTGATGATCATCAACTTCGTCGTCGTCACCAAGGGCGCGGAGCGCATCTCCGAGGTCTCCGCCCGCTTCACGCTGGACGCGCTGCCGGGCAAGCAGATGGCGATCGACGCCGACCTCAACGCCGGCCTCATCAACCAGGAAAAGGCGCAGGCGCGGCGGCGCGAGGTGGCGGCCGAGGCGGACTTCTACGGCGCCATGGACGGCGCCTCCAAGTTCGTGCGCGGCGACGCCATCGCCGGCATCCTCATCCTGCTCATCAACATGGTCGGCGGCATCGCCATCGGCTCGCTGATGTACGACCTGTCGCTGGGTGACGCCTTCCGGCTGTATTCGCTGCTCACCATCGGCGACGGCCTGGTGGCGCAGATTCCGGCGCTGCTGCTGTCGGCCGCCGCCGCCATCATCGTCACCCGCGTCAGCGACGCCGGCGACTTCGAACAGCAGCTGGGCACCCAGCTGCTGGCCTCGCCCCAGGTGCTGTACGCTGCCGCCGCGCTGATGCTGGCGCTGGGCATCATCCCCGGCATGCCGTGGGCCACCTTCCTCACCTTCGCCGCGGTGCTCGCCTTCGTCGCCTGGCGAGTGAGCAAGCTGGGGCCACGGCCCGCGCCGGCGGACATGGAGGCGGTGGAGACCGCGCTGGTGGCGGAACGCCCGCCGGAGCTGGACTGGCGCGCCCTGCCCTTCGTCGAGCCGCTGGCGGTGGCGGTGGGCTACAAGCTGGTCGGCCTGATCGACCAGGCGCATGACGCGCCGCTGTCGCGCCGGGTGAAGGGCGTGCGCCAGACCATGAGCGAGACCCTGGGCATCCTGCTGCCGCCGGTGGCGATACGCGACGACCTCGCACTCAAGCCCAGCCAGTACGCCATCCAGCTCTCCGGCACCAGCGTCGCCCAGGGCGAGATCCTGGCCGACCGCCTGATGGCGATTCCCTCGCCCCAGGTGTACGGCGAGGTGGACGGCATTCCCGGCATAGACCCGGCCTACGGCATGGCGGTGGTGTGGATCGCCGCGCAGGACAAGGCCCATGCGCTGGGCATGGGCTACCAGGTGGTGGACGGCGCCAGCGTGATCGCCACCCACCTCTCCAAGGTGATGCGCGACAACCTGCCGGAGCTGCTGCGGCATGAAGACGTACCGGCGCTGATGGAGCGGCTGGCGGCGCTGGCGCCCAAGCTCTCCGGCGCGCTGGAGAAGGCGCTCAACCACAGCCAGCTGCTCAAGGTGTTCCGCACCCTGCTGGCGGAGAACGTGTCGCTGAAGGACATCGTGCCCATCGCCACCACGCTGCTGGAGAACGCCGAGGCCACCAAGGAACCCATCCTGCTCGCCGCCGAAGTGCGCTGCACCCTGCGCCGCCAGATCGTCGCCGGCATCGTCGGCAACAGCGGCGAGATGAAGGCCTTCAACCTCGGCGGCGAGCTGGAGAACATGCTGCTGGGTTCACTGAACCAGGCCCGCCAGGCCGGCAAGGTGGCGCTGGACAACTTCCCGATAGACCCCAACCTGCTCGCCCAGCTGCAGAGCAACATGCCGCTGGCGCGGGAACAGATGAAGCAGCAGGGCACGCCACCGCTGCTGCTGGTGATGCCGCAGGTGCGCCCGCTGCTGGCGCGCTACGCCCGCCTGTTCGCGCCGGGGCTGCATGTGCTGTCCTACAACGAGATTCCCGAGCAGCGGGAGGTGAGCATCGTGGGCTCGCTGGGGTGAGTTCGAGGTGCGGCGCTGGCTTGAGGGCGCTCAGCAAGAACGGCTGCGCCGGGTTTGAAGGCCTTCCCCTCTCCCGCGCCCCCTCTCCCACGTTCGGAGAAAACCGCTGCACCTGCAACTCTGCGGCGTTTTTTCGACGAGCTGCATCTGTTTGCAGGACTAGGGACTGGGGGCCGGGCAGAGGGGGCGGCCCGCCGGGATTGCTGCACGCAGCAATCCCGGCTCTTCCTCTCCTTCCCCCTCTACCCGCTCAAGCCCGCGCGCGGTTGTCCTTCGCCATCGCGCAACCCAGCAACACCACCGCCACTTCCGCCGCTGCCCGGAACAGGCCGGGCGCCAGGGCCGCTGCCGCGGTGCCGGGTGACAGGCCAGCCAGCGCGGGCACGGTGATCGGCGGCTGGCCGTGCATCAGCGCCACCTTCAGCAGCCGCAGGTCGGCGCTGGCCATGGCGGTGGCGATGGCCGGCAGGGCATCGCGCACCGTCGGCATGCCTTCACGGCGCTCCACGCCCAGGCTGAGCTGCACGCCGCCTCCGCCGCCCTGCACCTGGATGACCACATGGCCGAGGCCGGGCAACACCAGTTCCAGCCGCAGCGCATAAGTGCGCAGCCGGCGCCGCGGCGGCGTGCCCTCCTCCTCTTCCACCGGCAGCACCCGCAGCATCGCCGGCACGCCGCCCCAGGCGAACACCGGGAAGATCCAGCGCTCCACCTGGGCCGGCGCCACGTTCGGGGCGGTGTCGGCCAGGCCGGCGGCGGGGGCGAACATGGCCTGCATGCCGGCGAGCTGCGCCCGCGCCAGCGGCTCGTCCATGCCTACACCCAGCACCAGGTGGCGCCAGCCCTGGGCCAACGTTGCCGGATCGGGCACATGCCAGGAGATCTGCCGCAGCGCGGCCTGATCCAGCCGCATGGCCGCCGGCTCGGCGTTCGCCGCCGGCGGGGCCGCCGCGCCGCCGCGTGCGCCGAGGTTGCCGAACAGCTCCAGTTCCAGCCGCGGCGCGGTCGAGAGCACTTTCAACATCAGCACGTCACCCGGGGCGAGATCCCGGCTGAGGCGCCCCAGGCCCCCCAGACGCAAGGACAGTCCATCCTCGGTGCGCGCCAGCAGATCGTCGCCCAGCGCCTCGGAGAAGGTCAGGCGCAAGGTGTCGCCGGCATTCGGCAATGACCTGGCTTCGTTGCCGCCATGGGGATGTATGGCCTGGGTATGGACGACCGCTGCAACCCGTCCCACGCTCATCTTCTAGCCCTCCACTTGGAGTCCGCACGCAAGCCGCGTGCGAAAAAAAAGCCGCCCGCGGCTGCGGTCGGCTCTGCCTTCGGACGGCCCCGCGAGCGCGGGGCCGCAAAACGCCGAGCGCTTACTGCATCAGGCTCAGCACCAGCTGGGACATGCTGCTGCTCTGCTTCAGCATCGAGGTGCTGGCCTGCATCAGCAGTTGCTTGCTGGTCATGTTGGCGGTTTCGCTGGCGTAATCCACGTCCATGATCCGGCTGCGCGCTTCCGTCGTGTTGGTGCTCATGTTCGACAGGTTGTTGTAGACATGGTCCAGCCGGTTGGACGCCGCGCCCAGCTGGGAGCGCAGCTCGCCCACGTCGTCCAGCGCATCGGCGATGGTGTCGATCATGCCGTTGGCCGCGGTGGCGTCGTCGATCTCGGTGCCGATGGCGGTGGGCGTGGTGGCGTTGTAGAAGGAGCTGATGCCGCCCAGCGCGGTATCCAGGCCGGTGAGAGCGGTGGAGGCGTCCACTTCCATGGTTTCGTCGGAGGTGGCGCCGATCTGGAAGGTCAGCGCGGCGGACAGCTTGCCGTCCGGGCCGCCGACGGCGCCGAACAGCTTCTCTCCACCGAAGGAGGTGTTGCCGATGATGTTGGCCAGTTCGGAGCCCAGGGCGTCGAACTCGGACTGCATCGCGGTGCGGTCGTCGTCGGTGGCCGACGCGGTGGCGGATTCGGTCGCAAGGTCCTTCATCCGCATCAGGATGTTGGTCACTTCCTCGAAGGCGCCTTCGGCGACCTGCATCATCGAGATGCCGTTCTGGGTGTTGCGCATCGCGACCGACATGCCGCGCGTCTGTGCCTCGAGACGAGTCGCGATCTGCAGGCCGGCGGCATCATCCATCGCCGAGTTGATCCGGTAGCCGGTGCCCAGGCGGGTCATCGAGGTGGACAGCGCCTTCTGGTTGCTGCCAACGGCGGCAGTCGTGGAGAGCGCGGCGGCGTTGGTGTGTAGGCTAAGCATGGCAAGTACTCCTGGCTGGGTTGGTGACGGGCGCCTGCTGCTCGCCCTCACTGATACAAGGCGACCCGGTGGCCTGCGGACTTAAACCGGATTGCGTGAAAAGAGCGCCCGGAGCCGGCGTTCGTTCACGCTGTCCGGCGGGCGACGGAGGCAAAAAAAAACGGCCGCCGCGGCGACCGTCTTTCCTTCTGCTTTCATGACATCCGGCTTGCCGCCGGAGGTCAGCGCAGACTTACTGCATCAGGCTCAGCACCAGCTGGGACATGCTGCTGCTCTGCTTCAGCATCGAGGTGCTGGCCTGCATCAGCAGTTGCTTGCTCGTCATGTTGGCGGTTTCGCTGGCGTAATCCACGTCCATGATCCGGCTGCGCGCTTCCGTCGTGTTGGTGCTCATGTTCGACAGGTTGTTGTAGACATGGTCCAGCCGGTTGGACGCCGCGCCCAATTGCGAGCGCAGGGAACCGACGTCGTCCAGCGCGTCGGCGATGGTGTCGATCATCGTGTTGGCGTCGGTGGCGGCGCTGATTTCGGTGCCGGCGGCCGGGGTGGCGGCGAACATGGTGCTGATGTCGGCCAGCGCGGTGGCGAGGTCGCCCAGCGCGTCACTGGCGTCGACTTCCATGGTTTCGTCGGAGGTGGCGCCGATCTGGAAGGTCAGCGCATCCGACAGCTTGCCGCCGGTGCCGTCCAGCGTGGTGCCGCTGCTGAACAGCTTCTCGCCGCCGAAGGAGGTGTTCTGGATGATGTTGGCCAGCTCGGAGCCGAGGGCGTCGAACTCGGACTGCATCGCGGTGCGGTCGTCGTCGGTGGCCGACGCGGTGGCGGATTCGGTCGCAAGGTCCTTCATCCGCATCAGGATGTTGGTCACTTCCTCGAAGGCGCCTTCGGCGACCTGCATCATCGAGATGCCGTTCTGGGTGTTGCGCATCGCGACCGACATGCCGCGCGTCTGTGCCTCGAGACGAGTCGCGATCTGCAGGCCGGCGGCATCATCCATCGCCGAGTTGATCCGGTAGCCGGTGCCCAGGCGGGTCATCGAGGTGGACAGCGCCTTCTGGTTGCTGCCAACGGCGGCAGTCGTGGAGAGCGCGGCGGCATTGGTGTGTAGGCTAAGCATGACAAGTACTCCTGGCGGTTTGGTGGCGGGGGCATAATGCAGTCGCCCTCCCTTTCCGAAGGCGACCCGCCAGACGGCGGACTTAAATCGACGCCGTATCAAACCACCTCACCACCCAACACTCAGGCTTCTGGATGCAGCTCTACCCCCATTCCTGCCACGCCCGCCGGCTGCGCTGCAATCAACCGGCGGGCGGCTTTCCGATACGCATGGCCGGCCCCACACCGGGTGCCGGCCGCAATCGGAGAGCATCATGGAAAACGAGCGAAAACGAACACGGGCGCTGCGCCGTCATCACCTCGCCCGCCTCAAGGCCCGCTGGCTGAGACGCGCCTGCCAGAACCCCTTTCCGCCCAGCTGGCGCCTGGCAGACGCCGAGCGCCAGCGCTACGCGGCCGTGCGCGCCCGTACGCCGGCGCCGTGCAGTTGCTGGATGTGCGGCAATCCCCGCCGCTGGGGTGAGCGCACCGTGGCCGAACGCCGCGACGCAATGGCTGCAGACGATGCGGAGCATGCGCTGCGGCAATCCTTGTCGTAAGCGCGCAACGTGCCGCGGCGCATGATGGCTAGCCGCCGCGGCCGCTTCTAGACTGGGGAATGCGGCCCGTCCGGGCCCGTCCCAGGAGAGAAAACAAGATGCGTACATTGCCCGCCCTGCTTGCCGCCGCCGTGATCGGCAGCGGTCTGTTCGCCACCGCCGCCTACGCAGCCGATGCGCCCGCAGGGGCCTGCATGGCGCGCGCCGACGAGAAGAAACTCGCCGGCGCCGCGCGCAGCAGCTTCCTGAAAAAGTGCGAGAAGGACGCCAACACCATGTGCTCCGCCAGCGCCACCGAGAAGAAGCTGGCCGGCGCCGCCAAGACCAGCTTCGTCAAGAAGTGCGTCAGCGATGCGGTGAACGGCGCAGCGCAGTAAGGATCTTCTGCCCGGCGCGCCCGTCCGCCTCCAGGCCCAGCTCGCGCTGCACGGCCTGGATGGCCTCGCGGGTGCGCGCACCTATCATCCCGTCCGGGTTGCCGATGTCGTAGCCGCGGGCGATCAGCAAGGTCTGCAGCTCGCGCCGCTCGGCGCGCGACAGGCCGGCATCGTCGGTCGGCCACGGCGTGGCGAAGGGCTGGCCGCCGCGCAGGCGGTCCGACAGATGGGCGATGGCCAGCGCGTAGCTCTCGGCGGCGTTGTAGGAATAGATGGCGTCGAAGTTGCGGGTGACGAGAAAGGCCGGCCCCTGCGGCCCCGCCGGCAGCAACAGGCCGGCCGGCGTCGCGCCCGCCGGCAGCGCGCTGCCATCCACCTGGCGCAAGCCGCGCGCCGCCCACTCCGACATCGGCTTCTTGTTGCGCCGGCCGGCACCCGAGGTGTCCAGCCCCGCCGGCAGCTTCACCTCGAAGCCCCAGCGCTGGCCCGGCTGCCAGTTGGACTTGCGCAGGTAGTTGGCGGTGGAGGCCAGGGCGTCCGGCACGCTGTCCACCAGGTCGCGACGGCCATCGCCGTCAAAATCCACCGCCAGCCGCAGGTAGGTGGAAGGCATGAACTGGGTGTGGCCGAAGGCGCCCGCCCAGGAGCCGACCAGGCGCTCCGGCGCCATGTGCTCGTCCTGCATGATCTTCATGGTGGCGAAGAACTCGCCGCGGAAATAAGGCTGGCGGCGGCCGAAGCAGGACAGGGTGGACAGCGAGGTCAGCAGCGAGCGGCTGCCGAAGTTGCGCCCGTAGTTGCTCTCCACACCCCACACCGCCACCACCGTGGCCGGATCGACGCCGTACTCCGCCTCCACCCGCGCCAGCACCGCTTGCCACTGCGCCAGCATGGCGCGGCCATCGGCCACGCGCTCCTCGTCCACCAGCCCGGCGAGGTAATCCCAGATCGGGGTGACGAACTCTGGCTGGGCATCGAGCAGGCCGATCACCGCCATGTCCGGCTGCAGCGCGGCGGTGGCGGTGTCGAAGGTGGCGGCGGTGACGCCCTTGGCGGGCGCCTCGCCACGCAGGCGGGCAAGGCATTCGGAAAAGTCGTCGGCGGCAGCGGCCGGAACGGAAGGCGGCAGGCAGGCGGCCGCCAGCGCGAGGCTCAGGATCTTGGCGTTCATGGGGCCGCATTTTAACGGCCGGGGCTGGCTGGGACGACCGCTGGAGAGATACGGATACAAGCGCGGGCCGGATGGCGCCGGGAGCGGGCGCGTTGAGCGCCCCGCCATCCCGGTAGTACCATTTCAATACCGAGATGGAGATCAGAGCATGCCCAATCTGTCCGTGAAGCTGGACGAAACGACGCGCCAGCGCCTGCAGGAAGCCGCCGCCCGCCAGGGGGTGACGCCGCATGCGCTGATGGTCAGGGCCATAGACCGCGAGCTGGAGCGCGCCGCCGCGCACGATGCCTTCGTCGCCCGTGCCCTGCAGGCGCGGGCTGACGTGGAGGCCAGCGGCACCGCCATCGACGGCCCCGCCTTCGCCGACTACCTGCGCAAGCGCGCCCGCGGCAAGGCGGCCCCCCGACCGGCGCCGCAAGCCCTGCTGCCCGCCGACGACAGCGAAGCATGACGCGCTGGCTGCTCGCACCCGAGGCAGCCGACGACCTGGAGCGCCTCACCGACTTCCTGCTGGAAGCCGACGCCAGCGCCGCCATCGAAACGGTGGATCTCATCCTCGATGCCCTGGCCATCCTCGCCCGCCATCCCCGCATCGGCCGCCCGCTGCCGCAGGGCCTGCGCGAACTGGTGATCTCCCGCGGCCAGTCCGGCTACCTGGCGCTGTACAGCTACGACGAGGCGGCGGACATCGCGCTGGTACTGGCGCTGCGGCACCAGCGGGAAGAGGACTATCTCTAGTTCGGACGACTCACCGCCGGCTGCACGCCGGAAGGAAAAACGCCGCGCTTGAAGGCGGCGGCGTTCCGTCCGGATGCACAGGCGCCCTCCACGCCCGCCCTGCGCCGGGCGGGCGTGGAGGAAAGCGCGACCTCAATACGTCTTGTACGGCAGGAACTTGCCGCTCATGGTGATGCTCACGCGGTCGCCCTTGGGGTCGGGCTCGCGCTGCAGGTCCATCTTGAAGTCGATGGCGCTCATGATGCCGTCGCCGAACTCCTCGTGGATCAGTTCCTTGAAGGTGGTGCCATACACGCTGATCAGTTCGTAGAAGCGGTAGATCAGCGGGTCGGTGGGTACGGCGGTGGGCAGCGAGCCCTTGTAGGGCACCACCTGCAGCTGGGCGATGGCGGCCTCCGGCAGCTCCAGCGCGGCGCCGACGGCATTGGCCTGGGTTTCGGTGAGGGTCATCTGGCCGAGCAGCGCGGCGGTAGCCCACTCCTTGCTCTGGCCGACGATCTCGGCCAGCTGGGCCCAGGTGAATTTGTTCTTGAGCTTGGATTCCAGGATCAGGGCGGTGACTTCGTTGCGGGTCATGGGAGTCTCCTTCAGGCGGATGCGGATGACAGGGGTTTGAGCAGTGGCGCGGCGGCGGCCGTGCCGGCGGGAAGCGGGAGCACCTCGGCGCCGCCCTCCAGGCCGGGGCGGACCAGAGGCGGATTGCGCGGGTCGTGGGCCGCGGCGGCGGGCGCGCCGGCGGCGTAGTCGCGCGAGCGGTTCACCAGGAAATCCACCAGGTGATTGCGGATGCGGTAGTACTGCGGATCGTGGTGGATGGTGGCGCGGCTGCGGTCGCGCGGCATGGTGATGTCCACGATCTCGGCGATGCGGGCATGAGGCCCGTTGCTCATCAGCAGCACCTTGTCGGCGAGCAGGATGGCCTCGTCCACATCGTGGGTGATCATGAACACCGTCTGGTGGGTGGCCTGGACGATGGCGAGCAGCTCATCCTGGATGGTGCCGCGGGTGAGCGCGTCCAGCGCGCCGAAAGGCTCGTCCAGCAGCAGCATCTTGGGCTGGATGGCGAAGGCGCGGGCAATGCCCACCCGCTGCTTCATGCCGCCGGAAAGCTCCGCCGGTTTCTTGTGCAGCGCATGGCCGAGGCCGACCATCTCCAGGTAGCGGATGCTGTGCGCCTCGATCTGCTTCGGCGTCCATTGCGGCCAGCGCGAGCGCACGCCGAACTCCACGTTCTTCAGCGTGTTGAGCCAGGGCAGCAGCGCATGGCCCTGGAACACCACGCCGCGGTCCAGCGAGGGGCCGCGCACCTCGCGGCCGTCCATGATGACCACGCCTTCGCTGGCTTCGTCCAGGCCGGCGAGCACGTTGAGGATGGTGGTCTTGCCGCAGCCGGAGTGGCCGACGATGCAGGCGAACTCGCCCTTGGCGATGCCGAAGTGGATGTTCTCGAACACCGTGTTGGCCGGCTTGCCGGCGGGACCGGGGTAGCGCTTGGCGAGCGCCTCGACCTTGAGGAAGGGCTGGGTCATTGCGCTCATTCCCGGTAGGTGACGGCGCGCGCGAGGCGGGCCAGCAGGGTGTCCAGCGCCATGCCGATCAGGCCGATGAAGAGGATGGCGCTGATGATGTTGGCGATGGAGAGGTTGTTCCACTCGTTCCACACGAAGTAGCCGATGCCGGTGCCGCCGACCAGCATCTCGGCGGCGACGATGACCAGCCAGGCGATGCCGATGGAGATGCGCATGCCGGTCATGATGGTGGGCGCAGCCGCCGGCAGGATGACCTGGAAGGCGGTGCGCAGCCGCGACACCTCCAGCGTGCGGGCGACGTTGAGCCAGTCGCGGCGTACGCCGGCAACGCCGAAGGCGGTGTTCACCAGCATCGGCCACAGCGAGCAGATGAAGATGACGAAGATGGCGGAGATGCCGGAATCCTTGATGGTGTAGAGCGCCAGCGGCATCCAGGCCAGCGGCGACACCGGCTTCAGCACCTGGATGAAGGGGTCCAGCGCCTTGTAGATCAGCGGCGACATGCCGATCACGAAGCCCAGCGGAATCGCCACCAGCGCCGCCAGGCCGAAGCCCAGCAGCACCCGGCCGATGGAGTACAGCAGCTGGATGCCGATGCCCTTGTCGTTGGTGCCGCGGTCGTAGAAGGGGTCGGACAGGTGCTCCCACAGCTTGGCGCCGACCTCGCCCGGCGTCGGCATGGCCGACTTGGCGCCGGTGGAGGCGGCCTGCCCGACCAGGGCGGCGTACTCGGAATCCACCGTGGCCTCGGCGGCCGGCTGGTAGGTGGCGAGGTACCAGACGCCGACGAGCAGCGCGAGGAAGAGCGCCGACAGCAGCGGCGCCAGCCAGGGTCGGGCGGACTTCATGGCTCAGCCCCGCTTGATGGCGAAGCTGTCGACGTAGGCCGCCGGCTGCTTCGGGTCGAAGGTCTTGCCCATGACGACGATGGGCCTGGCCGGATCGGCGGCGGGCATGCCCAGCTCCTTCATCAGGCGGGCGGCGTCGGTGGCGAGGAAGACGTCCTTCGCCACCTTGGCGTAATCCACCTCGCCCTTGAGCTGCCCCCAGCGCTTCATCTGGGTGAGGATCCACACCGCGAAGCTGTCGTAGGGGAAGGGGTCGAAGTCGATGCGGTTGGGGTCTTTCTTCACGTTGCCCAGGCCGTCGGCGTAGGTGCCGGTGAGCACCTGCTCCACCACCGTCACCGGCTGGTTGAGGTAGTTGGCCGGGGCGATGGCGGCGGCGATCTCCTTGCGGTTCTCGGCCTTGCGGGCGTAGGCGGTGGCGTCGAGGATGGACTTCAGCAGCGCGTGGTAGGTGTTGGGGTTCTGGGCGACGAACTCCTTGCTGGCGGAGAACACGCAGCAGGGGTGGCCGTCCCAGATCTCCTTCGACAGCAGGTGGATGAAGCCGACGCCGTCATACACCGCGCGCTGGTTCACCGGGTCGGGGGCGAGGAAGCCGTCGATGTTGTCGGCGCGCAGGTTGGCCACCATCTCCGGCGGCGGCACCGAGCGGATCTGCACATCGCGGTCCGGGTCCAGCCCGTGCTCCGCCAGGTAGTAGCGCAGCAGGTAGTTGTGCATCGAATAATCGAAGGGCACGGCGAACTTGAAGCCCTTCCAGTCCTTGGGATCGCGCTTGTCCTTGTGCTTCATCGCCAGCGTGATGGCCTGGCCGTTGATGTTCTCCACCGCCGGCGCAGTCCAGGGAATCGGGTTGGAGCCGGTGCCGGTGGAGATGGCCAGCGGCATCGGCGACAGCATGTGGGCAGCGTCGTATTCCTTGGCCAGCGCCTTGTCGCGGATTACCGCCCAACCGGCAGTCTTCACCACTTCCACGTCCAGGCCGTACTTGGAGTAGAAGCCCAGCGGGTGGGCCATGATGATGGGCGTGGCGCAGGTGATGGGGATGAAGCCCACCTTCAGCTTGGTCTTCTCCAGCGCGCCGGCGCCCTGGGCGAAGGCCTCCTTCGCCAGCCCCAGCGGGAACAGGGTGGAGACGGCGGCCAGCGCGGTGCCGGCGCCCACCGCGCGCAGGAAGCCGCGGCGCATCTCGTCTTGCGGAAACAGCGCGCGCATCACCGCGCCTTCCACCACGCGGTCCTGCAGCTGGCGCGCTTCCAGCGCCTCGGCATGGTCGTGCTCGGCCTGGCTGGCGTGGCGGCCGCAGGCGCAGCCGCTGCGGTGCAGGCGCACCCGGTGATCGAAGGGATTGCGGAAAGCGGACATGGGGGGCTCCTTGTGAAGGTTCAGGCGGACTTCAACAGCGGGGAAAGGGAAGCGGGCTGGGATGCGGACTGAGCGGCGGGCGCGCCGGCGGCGTATTCGATGTCGTGGGCGTAGCTGTCGTAGCCGCGCTGGTATTCCATGACGCGCGCCACCTCGCGCACGAAGCCTTCGTCGTAGCCGGCGCGGCGCAGCAGGTGCAGGCCCAGCTCCACGCCGGCGCTCATGCCGCCGGCGGTGACGAGGCGGCCGGCGTCCACCACCCGCGCATGGCTCACCCGGCAGCCGGGAGCGAGCTCGGCCAGGCGATCTATCGGCGTCTTGCCCAGGTGGGAGGCCTCGTAGCGGTCCGGCTCCTTGCGGTTGGTGGCCGGCAGGCCGTCGAGCAGGCCCATGCGGCCATACACCCAGGAGCCGGTGCCCACGCTGGCGAGCAGGCAATCCTCGGGCAGGCTGCGGATGTAGTCGTGCAGGCGGCGGTTGTGCATCTCCTGGCGCACGCCGGGGCCGCCGGGCAGCAGCAGCGCGTCCATCGCCGGGTTCTCGGCCAGGGCGTAGGCGGGCTGCACGGTGAGGCCGGCGCGGGTGCTCACCGGCCGCGCGCCCTCGGCGAGGATGAAGACCTGCAGCTCGGGGTCGAAGCGCTGGGCGGCGGCGAACACGCCGCAGGGGCCGGCGTAATCGGCGATCTCGGCCTCGCGGAAGAGATAGACGCCCAGTCTGAAACCCGGCTTGCGCAGCATGACGGCCCCTGTGGCTGACGGATGGCCTCATCTTGTGCGCCCCGCGCCGGCGCCGGTATCGCGGTTGTCGTGATCCGTTTGTAGTGCTGGCACTACACGCTGTGGCGGGGCGGCCCTGGCCAAACACCCGCCTCGGCCTCAGATCGGCAGCAGGTCCTGGCGGGCGGCGTAGGTCAGCAGCTCCACCATGCTGCGCACGCCCAGCTTGTCGAACACCCGGCTGCGGTAGGTGGAGATGGTGTTCACCGACAGCGACAGCTGTTCGGCGATCTCGGATATCGAGCGCCCCTGGGCCAGCAGCTTCAGCACCTGGAACTCACGGTTGGAGAGGGTTTCGTGCGGCGGCCGGGCTTCGTCGGCGCGCACGTTGCGGGCCAGCAGCTCGGCGATCTCCGGGGTGATGTAGACGCCGCCGCCGGCCACCTTGGCGATGGCGGCGAACAGGGTTTCCGGCGAGCAGCCCTTGTTGAGATAGGCAGCGGCGCCGGCGCGGATGGAGCGCACCGCGAACTGCGTCTCCGGATACACCGACAGCATCACCACGCCGGTGGCGGGAAACTCGCTGCGCACGGCCTTGAGCACGTCCAGGCCGTCACGGTCGCCGAGGGCGATGTCGAGCAGCACCACATCCGCACCGGCCGCGCGCAGCGCCCGCAGCGCGGCGGGGCCGTCCTCCGCCTCGCTCACCGCGCCGATGCGGCCGTCGCCGGCCAGTATCTGCGCCAGGCCGCGGCGGATGATCATGTGGTCGTCCACGATGAGCACGCGGATGCCACCGGCGCCCAGGCCGCTTGCGCGGCCGCCCATCGTCCGGCCTTCCCTGCCGTGGTCTTCCGCTACCGGCTTGTCCATGCTCCCTCCTCGCTCAGGCCAGCACGCCGGGCAGCCGCAGGCTGACCACGGTGCCGCGCCCCGGCTCGCTGTCTATGGAAAGCTCGCCGCCGATGGCGCGCGCCCGTTCGTGCATGCCCAGCAGGCCGAAGCTGGTGGGCTGGGCCGGCACCCGCATGCCGCAGCCATCGTCCTCCACCGCGATCACCAGGTCGCGGTCCAGCGCCCGCGCCAGCAGCGCCACCCGGCCGGCGCCGGCGTGGCGCTGCACGTTGGTGAGCACTTCCTGGACGATGCGGTAGACGGCGATCTCCGCCTCCCGCCCCAGCCGGCAGCGCTCCACCGCCGGCGGGCAGACGAAGCTGCAGCGCAGGCCGCCACGCGCCTGCACGTCCTGCAGCAGGCATTCCAGCGCCGCCCACAGGCCGAGGTGGTCGAGCACGCCGGGGCGCAGGTCGTTGAGGATGCGGCGCACCGCGCCCATGGCGGTGGCGCCGATCTCCAGCGCGGCGTCGATGTGGGCCAGCATCTCTGGCTGCTGGTCCAGGCGCTGGCGTAGCCAGTTCAGCTCCAGTTGCATGGCGGTGAGGGAGGCGCCGAGGTCGTCGTGGATGTCGCGGGCGATGTGGGCGCGCTCTTCCTCCCGCACCGAGTTCATGTGCGCCGACAGCCGCCGCAGGCCGTCGCGGGCCTGGCGCAGCTGCAAGTTGGCGGTGGACAGCTCGGCGGTGCGCTCGGCCACCCGCCGCTCCAGCTCGGCGTGCGCCACTTGCAGCGCGGCCTGGGTGCGCTTGCGCTCGGTGATGTCGGTGAAGGTGACCACCGCGCCCACCACCGTCTCGCCGTCACGTATCGGGTAGGAAGCGTATTCGGCCGGAAAGGCGCTGCCGTCGCGCCGCCACAGCACCTCGTCCTCCACCCGGCAGCCCTGGCCTTCCTTGAAGGCCTTGAAGATGCGGCAGTCGTGCACCGGCATCAGCGCCGCGTCCGCATGGGAGTGGTGGATGAGGTAGTGCATGTTGCGGCCCAGCACCTCGTCCGCGCTGTAGCCCAGCATCTCGGCGCCGGCGCGGTTGATGAAGATGCAGCGGCCGCGCAGGTCGATGCCGTAGATGCCCTCGCCCGCCGATTCGAGCAGCATCTCGAGCTGGCGCCGCCAGGCGGCGTGGTGGGAAAGCTGGTGAAGGTCGGCGAACATCGGTGGCTCCGCATGGGACCACGGAGCCCGCGCAAGAAAAGTGCCGGCCCGGCCGCCCTGCCCACCGGGCCGCGGACCGCGTGGGGCGGGACAGGGGCGGTGGCGCGTCGCAGCCATCGCTTGCTGGGGCGGAGCGGACACTCGGCATCGCCGGCAACCGCGGGGGCGAGCGCCTCGTCATCCGCCTTGCAGTGCGCCCTACACGCCCGGCGGCGGTGCGCATCCGGCCGCCGGCACCCGCCGGCCGGGGCAATCGTTCAGCTTCCGCTCAGCCTGGGCACACTCCCGCGGCCGCCCCGCCGGGGCACCAGATGCGGGCACTGCGCCCGGGCCACACCCCAGGGCAGTGCGCGACAGGGGGGATGCGACCGGTTCCCCCTGCCCTCTCCGTGCTCAGGCGCCCAGCAGCGCCAGCGCCGCCGCATGCAGGGCCGGCGTGGCGGCGGCCACTACCCGCCCGTCCGAGCCCAGCCCCAGCGGCTGCCCCTGCCAGTCGCTGACCACACCGCCCGCGCCTTCGATGATATTCACCAGCGCAAGGTAGTCGTAAGGCTGCAGCCCTGCCTCGACAACGAGATCGACATGGCCGCTGGCGAGCAGGCCATAGGAGTAGCAGTCGCCGCCGAAACGGCGCAGCGCCACCGCCGCGCTCACCCGGGCGAAGCGCGCCTGGTCCTCGCCGGTGAACACGTCCGGCGAGGTGGCGTACAGCCGCGCCGTGGCCAGGGCCGAGCAGGCGCTGCTGTGGGCAGGCTCGCCCAGGTAGCGGGCAGGCTCGCCCGCCACCGCCCACCAGCGCTCGCCGGTAAAGGGGATGTCGATCATGCCCAGCACCGGCCGGCCCTTGTGCAGCAGGGCCAGCAGCGTGCCCCACAGCGGCGAGCCGGTGATGAAGCTCTTGGTGCCATCTATCGGGTCTATCACCCACACATGGTCGGCATCCAGATGCTGGCGGCCCTGCTCCTCGCCGAAGATGCCGTGATCGGGGCAGGCCGCCGCCAGCCGCCGCCTCAGCGCCGCCTCTATCTCGCGGTCGGCGAGGGTGACCGGGCTGTCGTCCGCCTTGATGGCCACATCCAGCCGGGTGCGGAAAAGACGCAGCGCCAGGGTGCGCGCCTCGTCCGCCAGGGCGTGCGCCAGCGGCAGATGGACGGCGAGGATATCTGTGCTTTTTTGTGCATTCATGGCGACCTCTGTCACATTACCGAAAAAAACGTGTTATAAATTGCCTCAACTATGCACACTTACCCATTAATGCACAAGCTTGGTGTGTCAGCCCCACTGCCTGCACCAGTTTGAACAGCGGCCCGCCGCTGTGGAGGAATCGAGATGCGCAGCCACCGTCCCGCCCGTTCCCGCTCCATCCGCCTCGCCCTCGGCCTGCTCGCCGGGCTGGCCGCCCTGCCGGCCGCCGCCGGCACCCTGGTGGCCTACACCGCGCTGGAAGAGGATGAGATCAAGGCCTACGTCGCCGCGGCGAAGAAGGATTTGCCCGACATCGACATCAAGGTGCTGCGGCTGTCCACCGGCGATCTCGGCGCCCGCATCCTGGCCGAGGCCGGCAACCCGCGGCACGACGTGATCTGGGGCTGGGCGCTGACCAACCTGCTGGACCCGCGCATCGTCGACCTGCTCGAACCCTATGCCGCCAGGGGCAGCGAGGCGCTGGCGGCCAAGGACAAGGCGGCCGACGGCAAGTGGTTCGCCGCCACCGGCTACATGGCCGCCTTCTGCGTCAATACCGAGATCCTGGCGGCGAAGAAGCTGCCGCTGCCGACCTCCTGGCAGGACCTGGCCAAGCCGATCTACAAGGGCGAGATCGCGATGCCCAACCCGGTGTCCTCCGGCACCGGCTACCTGCAGATCGCCGCGCTGCTGCAGGGCATGGGCGCCGACGCCGGCTGGAAGTACCTGAAGGCGCTGGACGGCAATGTGGCGCAGTACATCAAGTCGGGCTCGCGGCCGTGCAAGGCGGCGCGCTCCGGCGAGTTCGCCATCGGCATCTCGCTCGCCTTCGCGGCAATGCAGTCGATCGAGGAAGGCTACCCGCTGAAGATGGTCATCCCCAGCGACGGTGCCGGCTACGAGCTGGAGGCCTCCGGCCTGATGAAGTCGTCGAAGAACAAGGCCGACGCCAAACGCTTCCTCGACTGGACGCTCTCGCCCCAGGCCGCCGGGCTGTACACCCGCTACAAGGAGATCGTGACCATTCCCGGCACGCCGCGCTCCAGGGCGGCCACCGCCGCCGGGCTGCCGGCTGACCTGTCCGGGGTGCTGTTCCCGATGGACTTCGCCCGCTCGGCGCGCGAGCGCGACGCCACGCTGGCCACCTGGCAGAAGCAGATCGGCCGCTGACCCGCCCCCTGCCCTCCTTTCATACCGCCCGCCACGGAAACAACCGCCATGTCCCTGGAGATCCGCAACCTGCACAAGAGCTTTGCCGGCCAGGTTGCGCTCGAACGCATCGACCTCGCCCTGGACGGCGCGGAGTTCGTCTGCCTGCTCGGCCCCAGCGGCTGTGGCAAGACCACGCTGCTGCGCATCATCGCCGGCCTGCTCGCCGCCGACCGCGGCAGCATCCGCCTGAACGGCCGCGACCTCGCCGCCGTGCCGACGCGGGAGCGCGGCTTCGGCATCGTGTTCCAGTCCTACTCGCTGTTTCCGCACATGACGGTGGCGCAGAACGTGGGCTACGGCCTCGCCATCCGCGGCGTCGCGCCGGCGCGGATCGCCGAACGGGTCGCCGGCCTGCTGGCCACGGTGAAGCTGGCCGATTTCGGCGAGCGCTACCCCGGCCAGCTCTCCGGTGGCCAGCAGCAGCGGGTGGCGATCGCCCGCGCGCTGGCGGTCGATCCCGCGCTGCTGCTGCTGGACGAACCGCTGTCGGCGCTGGACGCGCGGGTGCGCGCGGAACTGCGCGGCGAGCTGCGCGAAGTCCAGCGCAAGCTCGGCATTCCCACGCTGATGGTGACCCACGATCAGGACGAGGCCATGGTGCTGGCCGACCGGGTGGTGTGCATGAACCGCGGCCGCATCGAACAGAGCGGCACGCCGCAGGAACTCTACGAGCAGCCGCGCACCCGCTTCGTCGCCGAGTTCATGGGCCACAGCAACCTGCTGACGCCGGACTGGCTGCAGCAGGCCGCGCCCTCGCTGCTCGCCGGCATGCCGGCGGACCTGAGGGCGGCCGGCGCCGCCTGCGTGCGGCCGGAGCGCATCGCGCTCACCCCCGACGCGGCGGGCGACGGCCGCGTCGTCGAGGTGGCCTTCATGGGCAACTTCAAGCGCGTGCGGCTGGAGTGGCGCGGCCGCGAACTGCTGGCCGAAGTGTCCTCCGCCCTCGCCCTCCAGCCGGGAGACCCGGTGTCGGTGGACATCGCCGCGCAGGACTGCGCCTGGGTAATGGCATGAGCGGGCATGAGCGCCACGATGAACGCGCCCTGCCGGGCGGGGAGGAAGAGCCGATGACCGCCGCGCCGCTCGCCGCCGCCGACCGCTGGCTGATGCGCGCCTGCCTGTACGTGCCGCTGGCCGCGCTGCTGCTGTTCTTCGCCCTGCCCATGGGCTTCATCGCCTGGCGCAGCCTGATGCAGGACGACGGCGGCATCGGCTTCGCCAACTATCTGGCGCTGCTCGACACGCCGGGCGTGTGGCAGGCCACCCGCAACAGCCTGGGTCTGGGCGTGGCCACCACCGCCATCACCCTGCTGCTGGCCTTCGTGCTGGCCTATGGCATGGAGCGCACCTGCATGCGCGGCCGCCGCTTCGTCGCCGCGGCGCTGACGCTGCCGCTGCTGGCGCCCTCGCTGGTGCTCGGCCTCGGCCTCATCTTCATCCTCGGCCGCAACGGCATCGTCGGCCAGCTGCTGGGCATACGGCCCGACATCTACGGCTTCCACGGCTTGCTGATCGCCGACGTGCTGTATGCACTGCCGCAGGCGGTGCTGATCCTGCGCGCCGCCCTGCGCTGCGCCGATGCCCGCCAGTACGAGGCGGCCGAGGTGCTGGGGGCCACGCCCTGGCGCCAGTTCCGCGACATCACCCTGCCCGGCATGCGCTATGGGCTGCTCAGCGCCGGCTTCGTGGTGTTCACCGTCACCATCACCGACTTCGGCAACGCCGTGGTGATAGGCGGCGACTTCTCGGTGCTCGCCACCGAGATCTACAACCAGG